>Ga0172369_10000080_pt1 | contig 127266 bp, 127 predicted proteins | sample LakKiv25m_FD_114539 | JGI IMG/M metagenome (GOLD analysis project Ga0172369, IMG submission 114539) | Freshwater microbial communities from Kabuno Bay, South-Kivu, Congo - kab_022012_11.25m | ecosystem: Environmental > Aquatic > Freshwater > Lake | place: Democratic Republic of the Congo... | reverse complement strand
TGACTAGTTTCCATTAACAGCCTAATCTGCCTACGCAAATCGTATGGGGGCTCAGTGTGCAATAAGGAAATCGAGATGCCCATCCTTTCAGAAGTAAGGCCAGGACGTGGACAAGCCGTCGCTGCGGGATGAGGCGAAGGCCTCACACAAGTTGAAGCGCGAGCCGAGACGTGAACTCGATCTTGAGAATTTCGTTACCTCGCAGCCTGAGCTTTTTAGGGCACGAAAACATCGAATGCAGGAGCGGATTACGCTTTGGGTAACGACGCCTCTCGCTGTGATTATCGTGGTGAGTTGCCTCGCGTTAGTTGTGTCTGATGCCGTTGGTCAGATACCTCCGCTTGGTACCGGGCTAATTACGCTCTGTACGACGGTCTTGGTGAGTGGTGTGCTTTCTGGCCCGGCTTTCGGCTGGCTGTTTGATCGAAAACTGTAAAAGTCCGGCTGTGTGTTTCTGGATGTCGCGTTACTACGAGGAGTTGATCGACGCCGCTACAACGAGCATCAGGATAAGTGTCGGATACGAAACCCACGCCGCTCCGATGCGGAGCCAATACCCGATCGTTGAGCGCTGGTCGAGTGCGAAATTGGAGATGAAGATCGGAACGCCACACGATACCAGCCAAAGAACCACGAACTGGCTGAAGCGCGGACTAAAGACAGTGAAGTGCTGCGTGAATAGCGAGGTTACAAGAAGAGCAGGACTAACAAGTATCGCGAGAACAGACCAAGTGGCTCGATGGGGGGAATGAAGAAATGCCATATTGTAGAAGAAATGGTACCACAACAACCAGCAGAGAAGGTGTGGATAAGGCCCAGCCAGCGTTGGCGGGCTGGTTCTTTTTTAAAACGCTCCACGTGGAACACCGCAATATTTTAGATCGCAATTACTAGTTGTAAGCTAAATAGCTTTTACAAAAGTTCCACATGGAACAAAACTAACATAATTTGTGTATTTACCTAGACTTTTCACTTTTTTATCCTTTTATTCGCCGATTTTTAATAGTAATCCTCCATTTACCAACAGTTTATACACTTAGATATCAACAAAAAACCATTTACTATTACTCTTCTTTAAATACATAAACTGAATATATTATAAAACAACTTTTGTATACTGTCAAATTTATGTCATAATATACATATAAATTTGACTTTTAATTCTAAAAATTATATAATATATATTATATTGCTTCACTATTTTAAAAATATTTTACTGTAACGGTTCTTTTAATAAAACGTCTAAATAATTGTGCTGTTTTTTGCCTAGCCATTTAGGCTAGGTTTATGTGTTCTTATGAAAAAAGGTCAAGTAGTAACAACAAAAGAAATAATTAGAGTTTATCTTAACCATATGCGCCCTTACAAATGGGCGGCTTTTGTTGTGCTTCTTTCGGCAATTATTGCCTACATTACAAACATAGTCGTTCCCCTTTTCTTTAAAAGATTTTTCGATATTTTAGCCAACCCATCAGTTGATTCTGTTGAACTATTAACAAAAACACTTTTTTACATTTTAGGCCTAATGCTGGCAGAATGGTTATTTTTCCGTATTACCGCACAAACAACGGTTTGGATGCAATCACGGGTTATGGTTGACTTAATGCAAAGTTCAGAGCGCTATCTGATTCGGCACTCTTACCAATTTTTCACGAATAACTTCGGTGGATCATTGGTACGCAGAGTCAACCGTTTATCAAGATCATATGAAGATATTTACGACCAATTTTTATTTACTCTCTTGCCAATCTTTATTTCAAGCATTGGTATACTTGGCGTTCTTTACTACCGACAAGTTTGGCTCGGCGTCGCCCTAACCGCTTGGATAATAATATTTTTATCGGTTAACTACACTTTTGCCAGATGGAAACAAAAATACGATTTCGCGCGGGCCGCTAAAGATTCTGAAACAACCGGTGTTTTGTCCGACACTATAACAAATAGTACAAACATCAAACTATTTACGGGATATAATCATGAAGATAGTTTATTCAAAAACATAACCGAAGAACTAAATAAACTTCGTATTTTTGTTTGGCGATTAAACGAACTAATGGATGCCATCCAATCCTTAATGATGGTTGGTATTGAATTTGGCATAATGTATATTGCTATACGACTTTGGAATAAAGGACTAATAACCATTGGAGATTTTGCCCTAATTCAAGCTTACCTAGTTACCTTAATGATGAGACTGTGGGAATTCGGCAGAGTAATCAGGCGAACATACGAATCATTGGCTGACGCCGCAGAAATGGTAGAAATATTAAATATGCCTCACGAAATTCAAGACATTAAAACTGCTATACCTCTTAATGACGTTCAAGGTAAAATAGAATTTAATAATGTTACATTTAGCTACAACCAAACGCGACCCGTACTAGAAAATTTTAGCTTAATTATACAACCGGGCGAAAGAATTGCCCTCGTTGGCCCGTCAGGTGGAGGTAAAACAACCGTAACAAAAATTTTATTCCGTCTATACGACATTGATAGGGGACACATTTTAATTGACGGGCAAGATATTGCACGGGTCACCCAAGATAGTTTGCGTGACAATATTTCTCTTGTGCCTCAAGAACCTATCTTGTTTCACCGATCATTGGCAGAAAACATTCGCTACGGCCGACGAGAAGCAACGGACGAAGAAGTTTTGACAGCGTCCAGATTGGCACACTGCGACGAATTTATTAAAGACTTGCCACAACAATATGAAACATACGTCGGTGAACGTGGAATTAAATTGAGTGGGGGAGAGCGCCAACGAGTAGCTATTGCTCGTGCCATTCTTAAAGACGCCCCCATCCTTATTCTAGACGAAGCCACGTCTAGTTTAGATTCTGAATCCGAAGCCTTAATTCAGGATGCCCTAAAAAAATTAATGAAAGGAAAAACCACTATTGTTATCGCTCATCGACTATCAACCATTATGCAAATGGACAGAATTGTCGTAATCGAGAACGGAGAAATAACAGATACTGGCACGCACAAAGAATTGCTTAAAAAAACGAACACCTATCGGCGGTTGTGGAAAATCCAAGCCGGCGGATTTATACCCTAAATATTTAATTAAAGTAACCGTCGAACCTCGCTATAAACGGGCAGGGCCTCGCTGAAGGCGGGCCGGCGGATTTATTCCTTAAGTTTATTTTTAGTTTAATACCTAACTAGTTCTTTTTGTTATTGCTAGATTAAAAATAATTTAGCTTAGTTTTTTTCTTTGTTCTTCTTTCCTCTGTTTCAATGTACTAGTACATTGAAACAGAGAGACTAAATAATTTAATAATTAATAATAAATAGGCAGTTAAAAATACCTAAAATTAAACCACTTTTTTATTGACGATTTTAAGCGAATATTATAAGGTGAGATACTCTCGAAAATCAGTTCGAGGGTTTGCTCACTCGTTGGGCAACTGGTCTTTTCACCTCTGGAGGGAGAACAGTGAAAAATCAACCGCAGGAAATCAACATGGCTGTGGCGACCAAGGCCACGGGAAGGGCTTTCATCTGGACTTTGGTCGTCGTCGCGACTCTCGTCGCGATCTGGGTCAACGCCGACAGTATCGCTTGGGGTCTCTTCGACCTCAGCAAGTTCCTCGTCGACCGCTTCGTCGACATGAATCGCATTCTGTCGCCCGCGTTCGCCGACCCGTGGACTACCACGAAGTACGTATCCTTCTTTCTCATCGTCTGCGTTCTTGCGGGCGCAGGAGGAACGATATTTGGAAGATTACTCGGCGCAATTCTCGGCGACAAAAAATACAGTCGTCGCAGCTAGCCCGACGAGGAGGAAACGATTATGTTTGAGATCGAGGTCAGACCAGCCGGTATCTCCGGCACAGATAGTCTTTCTGTCGTAAACAACACCGTTCGGGCTGGAGTTCGGTTTATGTTTACGCACGTCGAGTGTGGCGGAACGGTCGCAGTAAACAACCACTCCGATGCGACCGACGTCGTCAACTTCTCATGCCTCGAGTGCGAGAAAACGGCGTGGGCGAGAAAAACTCGCGTCATTACGGCATTCCACGCCGTGCTGATCAATGGTGAAAGGTATGTCGTCGGAGATGTGATATTCGTACCGCACCCCACCGACTGATCAAACAATTCGCCCCCTTCTTTTTTTCAATGGGGCACGAAATGATGGTCGCCACCCATCCATAAGAGACCCCGACGTTCCGCACCGGGGTCTCTAACTTTTTAAATAATATTCGAATTACATCCAACCCAACTGATAAACTATTTCGTAGAGTGCGCTAAATACAAAAATTATTACCAAAACAGTACTTATGGTTTTACCTAAAGGAACAAAATGAGTATGAGTATGATTTTCACTACGAATTTTTTTTAACATTAAGGAAATAAAAATTCCATCAATCGCAATAAACAATCCACCGACCAGTGAAACTAAAATTATAAAATCTTGTGCGCCAAAAACAAAAGGAATAATCGGCACAATTACTGCCAAAGCCCACGAATAAATCGGACTTACTTTAAAATCTATTTCATAAACTTCTTTTAAATCATAACCAAGGGCTAAATAAGACGTAAAGACCGCCAAAAATCCAATAGCCGCCCCGAATTGCACAATGCCATTACCCAAAACTACAGATAAACCAGACAACGCATCTTTAGTAACGCCGATTCCCGAGGCCATCAATACGCCAATTGCAAAAATTGCACTAGTTACAAAAGAAAGTAAAGAAGCAAAAATAATAGCTTTTCTAAAAATATTACCCTCGTGTAATTTTGGTCTAGAAAAAATTTGATACGCATCCGGAATAACCGCAAATCCAGAAAGAGAAAAAAGTAGAATACTAAAAATAAAAAATGGGTCACGAGCCGAGACTGGTAAATTTGATGGCGTACCTTTAACTGCACCAAGAAGACCAATAGCAACCAGAGCCACTACGAATGGCGCCACCAAAAATAAGTTAATTTCTCCAATCTGTTTAGCTCTACCCAAAAGTAATATTCCACCAAACACAAAAAAACCAAACGACCACATTATAGCCGAACCAGAAAATAATTGGCTCAAAAATACGCCGGCCAATATTGCATACACCAATAAAACACCGTTAAGAAGAAGTATTTGATTAACGGTTTCTATACTACCGGCAGTTTTGCCTAAATGTAACTTTACATACCCCGGCATACGATGCCGTTCTTGTGTCTTTAAAACGACTTCACCATAAGAAAGCTGAGACAAAAGAACAACCAAAAAAGCCGGCACAACCAAAACCACCGACCACATAATTCCGGACACACTTATGGCATAAGGTAAAGCAAACAAACCGGAGCCCATAATCATACCTGCAATAATCCCAACCGATGCCCAAAATGGTGTCATAAAAATTTGAGTTAACTCTCTTAATTATTTTGACTACTCCGTGGTTTTACCGTCAAAATGTTCCTCTACTTTTAACGACTCTTCTTTTGTCGCAAACCTTATACCGTCGCGATGTTCCGGAGGAGAATAAACAGTATAAAGTTTCATAACAACCTCGCTCGTATTTATAATATTGTGCCTCATTCCTTCAGGTATAACAATGGCGTCGTTCTCTTTTATGATATGTTCCACGCTGTCTAAAATTGCCTTACCCGTACCGGTTTCAATGCGAATAAATTGATCCAGTGCGTGCACTTCTTCACCAATTTCTTCATTAGGGCTAAGGCTCATTAGTACTAACTGGCTATTTTTACCGGTGTATAAAACGCGACGATAATCCGTATTTTCCGTGGTCGCTTTTTCAATATTCACTATATATCCCTTCATATATTTATTGTTAATAAATAACACCTATATTATACACCCACACCAGCCGAAAATCAGCAGTTTATAATTTTAAAATAACCGATTCCCTGAACACTATTTTTAAGTTTTTCGGATATCTGCCCAAAGAGAAATAACTCCTAGCAAAAAGAAAAGGATTGCTTCTAGTGAATTATTTTTTTGAATAGCTTCAATTAGCGCAATGCCAAAAAATATTATAAAAACTGCTAAATTTGTAAACCTAATATTTTTCATAAGCACCTATAATACGTTCTACCTGCTTGGATCATACCATTGCGAACTTCGTGTGCCTTCGTAACGATGCAACCATGTTGTTGGTGTTCCTGATTTCTTTTGGTTTTCGTTGCCCCAATACCAACCTTGATAATTATCAGCCCACGAAAAAGCGGGAAGAGTATTGTCTACTGTTGAAGGTGTTATGGTTTGTGTATTTTGTAAATTATTTGATTGCGACCGTTCAACAAATGCTGATTTTTTTATAAACGTTAAATACCCCAAAGCACCAACCAACATAATAATTAAAATAACAAGTATTACATTTGTAAATCCTTTTTTGTGCATACTATTAATTTTATATTCTCGTAGCAGAGCGGTGTTTTTTGGACGAAGTTCGAATGTATTTTGAATTGAACCCTCGATACCTTTGCAGGCATACCGCTTTTTCTCGACCCCGCACTATTTCTCCTGCGCTCACGGAAGGGGAGGGATTCGAACCCTCGAGACCCTTGCGAGCCTACCGCTTTTCGAGAGCGGTGCCTTCAACCGCTCGGCCACCCTTCCCTACCGTGAGCGCACAAAAAATAAACAAACTATAAACAATAAAATAGTGCAGGGCGAGGTGGCCCATTCAACCACTCGGCCACCCTTCCAGAATTGTATGTTTAAAAAGCTACCACGTTAACCCAAAAAATGACAAGAGGAAATAAACAATCAATTTATATCAGCCTAATCCTCACCCCCACCACCCCGTTCTCTTCCTCGTCTTCCTTACTATAAACATCTCTTAACACAGACAAACCATATTCACGATTTTCATAGCCAAAATCTGAAGGATGTAATTCGTCAAACAATTCTTCAAAATTTAATTTTGGAGTAAGTTCCATTACTTCGGCGCGTACACACGCGTAACTACCCCGACTGGGGTAACATAATAAAATATCGCCCACATTAATTTGCCGTCTATTTTTATTAAGCACCATACCCTCAATTTTTTTCATACCCGAGGCAATCTTGATATGATGGTCTGGATGAAAATGCATAATATGCACGCTTTTGCCTTCAAGTAAGGGCAAAGCCATTATTACCCAAAACAATATAGCTAAATCATTTTTAAAATATGGCACGTCCACTAATCCGTGCACTAACAGAGCGATCATTGCCGCTAGTGCCGCCATAGAAAAAGGTTGATGGCGTCTTTGCCAAGCTGTATAGAAAAAAATCGACAACAACCACACAAAAACAATTAAACCAGCGAGGCCAAGCTCGGACCAAAAATTAAGAAACACATTATGAGGATAAAGAAATATTTCCAACTTGTATGGAGAAATATCAGGTCGCCAATCTTTATGATAAGGCTGAAGCGCTGTTTGATAACCAGCTAACCCGGCGCCTAAAACTGGATTATTTTTTAACATTTCATAAGTCTCTTGCCAAACCACTAAACGCATTTGACCGGAGGGAGAATTAAAATTAATTTGCTCAAAAACTACTCCGCGAGTATCCGGACTTACAACAATCAACGTTGAGGATAAAATAACAATCAAAATTAATATCACTTTTTTCCACCCTCGCAAAAATATCATCGCACCGACAAAAATACCGGCCAAAACTCCCACCCATGCGCCCTTAGTTAAAGAAAAAACTATCGACCCCGCGCCAATAATTATTACTAATAAATTGTAGGCTAGATGCTTTCTTCTACTTTGGTTTGAGATATTAAACAAAATCCAAGTGAAATAAAGCGCAAGAACCGGAGTAACAAAAAGACCAACAGCATTAGGATAGGAAAAAACTGACGTAACCTTTAGCGGCAAATTTGAAGTATATGGTTCGGGAATAAAAGCACCAGTTATTTTTTGAAACCACGCCACCACGCCAATAATTAAAACTGCGTATCCTAAAGATACAAAAATCCACCAACGAGCGTGCCTGTTTCTAAACTCTAAAACCAATATTGAAAAAACTAATAGTGGCTCCACAAAGTATGCTTTCCAAATACCTAGGGCAGACACAAAATTGGGTGAAATAATAACGCTCACGGTGGCCACCAAAAGCCATAGTAATATTGGAAAAAAATATAACCTAAAAGGATTACTTTCTGATAAAGCAAGCGCTGGCTGAGGAAAAATTAAACCATGATATTCTCGATATCGAGTTATAAACCAAACAATAGTAATGGTCCAAATAGAAACCTCAAGTACCGTAAAGGGCACTCCGTAAACCGTAAATCGAAGAAGATATGAGGGCAATAAAACAATTAAAAGCGCGAGTGCTAAACGAGCCGAACGATAAGTTAGAACGGCAAAGAAAAAAATATATAAAGTAATGAGTAATGACATCATACTAAACAGTATAGCGCGATGAAAAAAGAAACGGTAGTGAAAAGCCGGCACACCAGAAAAAGTCAAGATATTACAATTTTATATACAACCTTGTAAACTTAATTAGTTTCTGATTTGAAAAAAATTTCTGCCAAAAATAGTCGTGGTGTTGGATCAATCAATAAAAGTGTAGCGACATAAATAAGCATAGCTAACGGAATAGTCAAAAGTACCGAAAAACTTATAAAAACCCAAAGAAAAATTGCCATTACTAAAGTCGCCACAAAAGACGGAACCAATGGAGTAAATGTGAAAAAAGAATTTATTCTTTGTCGTAAATAAAAATAAAGCAATGTGGCTATTAATAACTCTACCGCAACCGTAACCGCCGCCGCGCCAACTGCTCCAGCCATTGGAATAATAACTAGATACGAGACCAGACTAAATACCGCAGTCAAAGCATAAGCCCAAAGCACAGAACGCTGTTCGTTAATGGCCACAATAACGTGGCCAAAAAATGTACCAACAAAAATAATTGCGGTCGCGATACTAAGTAAACGTAAAACGTTAATACCCAATACGACAAAATCTTCACCAAAAAGAGCCACAATCTTCGGGGCAACAATAACAAGACCAACGGCCATAGGAAGAGCCACAGAAACAATAACAGTAAACGACTGTGCTACGGTATGACGAAAATCTTCATAATGTTTATTAGACCAAGCTGTTGTTAAAATTGGCAAAAGAAGACCAACAAACATTGTCGGAAAAGTAACTAGAACTTCCAACACTCGATACATTGCTCCATAAACCCCAACCTCTGCTTCCGAGCGAACAAAAGAAAGAATCAAAGTATCGGCCTTGAGATAAACCAAATTAAAAACAATGCCTAATGCTAAAGGCCAAGAACGATACCAAATTTTCTCCCAAACATCTTTATCGAAAGCCAATTTTAATTTAATAATATCGCGAGACAATAAAATGGCTAATCCTAAATTTATAAAGCTAGACAATACAACACCGCCGACGATAAAAACAAGTCCCATCTCTGTCCAAATTGCGTAAACCAAAACACCAAGCAAAGAAAATCGACCGAGTAACTCTCCGACAACCGCTCGACCCATAGTTAACATTTTTTGAAACAGTCCGGTAAAAATTTGCAGTATGGCGACAAAGAAAAAAGACAAAGTTAACACAACGACTCCCTCTTTAACCATTAACGAATAAGGGAATAACCAAATAAATATTGGAGCAAAAACAAGTACAGCCAAAGCCGTCACTAATCTAAAAGTTAAAAGGTTAGAAAACACTCGAGCTTGATCATTGGTATATTCGGCTAATAACTGAGAAGTGACAAGAACCATTCCAAGATCAACAGCCACGCCAAAAAATTGAAGATACGCCGTCATAATCGTATAGGAACCAAAACCAGACGCGCCTAAATAATTCGTCATCATTAAAACCGTAATCCAACCCAAAATAATGCTCACAATTTTCCCAACTGATTGAATAATAGTATTTCTGGCTATTTTTCTCGTTTCTATCATAAAAATTGATATGCTTTAGCTTAGGCTTGACACAATAGTTCAACTGTGATACAGTATTCTGTTTTGAGAATAAAGAACTGCATCCACGACGAGTATGAAATTTTGGGTCGGAGGAAATCTTGGTGTCTCACTCAGATCTTCCCCATCCGCAATTTCTTGGATGCAGTTCCTTACCCTGAAGACATTTGAACTAACTATTATACTCGGCCACGGCCGAGATTTTTTATTACCTTTTATTCAGCGCTAAAAATTTCGTTTAAAATATCTTTAGCTTTACTTTGACGCTGGCTCGTTAATTCCTCATTGGTCGTTAAATAAATATTAACCACACTACTTTCTTTTACTCCTTCCGGCAGTTCTGTGGCCGGCCAAAGAATTTCTTGTCCATCAATAATTTTTATTACCGCATACTCACCTTCAAAGCGATCAATAACGGCTTCTAGTTTATGATTGTTTCCCATAATTAAATTTCTTCTTCTCGCACTTTAACCATTTTTGGTTCAGTACGTTTTAAAGTAACAGTTAAAACTCCATTTTTCATTACAGCTTCAGCGCTCTCTGGGTTCACAGTAACAGGCAAAACAACAGATCGAGAAAAAGAGCCCCAATGGCACTCTTGAACAATATATTGTCGCCCCACTTCAACCGCTTCGTCTGTACGACGACCTCGAATAGTTAATAAATCATTATGCATTGCCACGTTTATATCTTCTGGACGCACGCCAGCTATTGTCGTCCGCACAATAACATCATCTTTTGTTAAATAAACATCTAAGGCTAATTCACCCTCCGGCTCTGACCACGGTTTCTCGGGTAAGGTTACCGGCACATTCGAAACTTGACTCCACGTCGCTTCGGCATCATCAGGAATAGGTACAGAAATACCTTTGTTATCTTTTTGATTTTTGAAGATCTTATTAAACATATTAAAAGTATAAAAGAATGCCCACCCTTATACAAGGATCATTCTATTCATAAGTCAAAACACCCTCTTTATTATTGGGCACTATCTCTATCCAAACCTTACCATGGGCAATAGGCAATGACTCATTATTGTCGGTTAAAAACACCGTCCGTGAAGAATCATCTTTTTTCTCCCAACGCCCCCTAATACCAACACCGTCCCTAAACAACCAAGCTTCACCCGAACCAATCACTTTCACCGCTACGGCATCTGGTACGTTGGCTCGTGGCGCCGGTTTGACTTCGGTAAATTCAACAATAACGTTTTCCACGCCTATTTCTTTACTGGTCTCTCGGTCTGTGGACACATCTCCGCCAATTGATCGAAAATATTTTTTTTCTTCTTTATCCCATCGCCAACGCACGCGATAAGGTGCCAACGATGGATTAACGACGACCAGATTCGCAATTTTGTTGTCTCCATGTGGTTTATCGCTTGCCAATAACGCAGATATTTTTGGTTGACGATTCCAACCAAAAGATTCTATCAACGCACCCATTTTTAAAATAGTTGTAAATAAATTATGTGGGGGTTCAAAATTTGATCGTCTAAAATAAGCTCGCCCGTTCGAAAATTCGTCAGCGTTGTTAATGGTTTTATCTTCTTGTAATAATTCAATAGCTTTGGGACTACCTCCGGAGTGAGCATAAACGGCGTCCACCTCTTTTACTAATGGTAAAAAATATTCTCTAGATGATCGCACTGGACCAATAATAATATCTTTGGTCGTTTGGAATACAGCCAATAACCTTGTTACTCCGCCCTCAACCGGTACTTCCCAAACAATCGACGCGTTTGAAATTCCCGAGTCTGGTCTTGCCGTAGGATAGTTGTCTATCATTACTGCAATTGGACGAGCCGTTCTGTCATTTTCAGAAATGTATTCACCGCTCAAAACAGATTCCACCATACCTTCCGGTGGTCCGCTCGGCTCTTCGGTAATTGGTTCGTTTTGAATTATTACTGGCGCCTGTTTTATAAAATTTTGATAAAGCAATACCGCATTAATTCCAAGAATAACCACAATCAAAATAAGCCAAATGTTTTCACGAATAACTGTGCCTAAATTTGGCCTTGAAACAACATCCAAAACTTTTTCTTCTTCCTTTACTTCTTCGTTAATTACTTCAGTTTGATTATCCAGCATGCTAAACAATGAGAGGTAACTTTTCTAAAGGAAATTTTTCGTCGGTAATAACACTTTGAATTCGATATGCTCCGTGGGTGGGCGCTTCAATATATCCATTCCAAGCCATTTTTGCCAATCCGCCACTTTCTACCCAATCAAATAACCACTCGTTTATATACCTAGGATCGTGCTGAGGTATACCACCGCCAACCGCTTGCAACCATCGCGAATTAAAATCTTCTTGTGAACCAATTGGCGGAGCAATAATAATCGGAATTCCTGCCCCAGTATAAAAAGATTGCTCGGATGGTTTAGTCCACAAAATATCAGTCTTTTTTAATCCGACGGTAAATTTTTCAAAATATTCTGTACGAGATTTATAATAATTAATATTAAGGTTTTTACCAATTTGTTTACTCAAATTTAACTCCTGCGCACTTTTAATAAATTTGTCGCGTATATCTTTGTGCGTACCTGCTTCCAAGTTTAAGGTTATATCTCCTTTGGCTAAACGAGTACGGAGTCCCGACATTATTTGTGTCGCCAAGCGCCACTGTGCACCGGCTCCGCCAACGCTAAAAGTAAGCGTTAATGAACGTTTTTTGGGTTTGTCTTCCCAATATTTTCCCAACCGCTGACGCAGTGTTAAATTATATTGATTTTGAAAAACTCCATTAGGATCAAGGTTGTTTAGTCTACAAGACAAATCACGCTTTAGCGCGCTCGAATTTGGTCCATCAACAAGTTCTTTAGGAATTGGAAATCCGGTAAGAAAAATGTTCTCTTCGCGAACGCCGTATAATTTTAGTCTTTCCACGACTCGTCCATTTGGGGCAAAATATTTTATTCGGCTTTTTTTAGGATCCAAAGGTGCCCAAGCGCGGCTAACATCAGTGTCGCAAATTACACAATAAATTTCACCAGGATAGCCAAAAAATTCGGCGGCAAAAGCCGGCAGAAAAAAAGTAGAAACAAAAGGCAATGGTTTTTCTCTTAGGCGTTCAATTAAATCCCGCCCTAATCCCTTATGCGCCATCACCCAATACATTTGTTTTAGTTGCATTGTCGGACGAGAAAGATCACGTCGAGGATAAAAAGGTTTTATTTCTTGAAGATGGTCGTAAGTTTCAAAAATATATCTCCCGACAACCGGCACGGCAAAAAAACGAGAAACCGTTTCGTAAAATTCCCGACTCTGGTTCCATGTCCGACGATCAGCCGCCGGTATGCCGGAATAATTATTGGCCGTAATAATTCCGCCTTCGGCAATATCACGAAGCGCATAAGCGGTTCGTTCGTGACCATACCCCATATCAACAGATACGACCCAAGCTTTTTTATGACGAACAAAAGTTTTATTATTTTTTTTATTCATACGAATAGTATACACCATTCGTTGAATTTAGAGGATAAATAGTTATCTTGTATAATTTTCAGTCCCTAATAAATGTTACGAAAATATGTTATAATCATATAAACATGATTCCTATTATTGCCATAGCAAATTTAATAAACGGCTTAATAGCGGCGACCATAGCTGTTCTTCTTTTTATTCGTTACCGACGTCGCATCAAAGAAGGGCGCCCCATTAAAGGTATCTCTTACTTTATATTGTTTTATGCAAGTGTGGCGATTATGTGGTTGTTATATGCCACCCCGGGTCTCATTACGCCAAATTTATATACAATAATGGTTCTGCAATCTTTTGCTGATATTTTTGTTTATATGAGCGCAATTATTGGCATACTAATTTCTTTTACCGCGCTAAATAAAAAAGACACGGGTAGTATAATAGCCATCATAATGGGTACAGCCACACTTATTTATGCCCTTGGAAGAATTTTTAACGCCAAACCACATATTCAAGAAGTTATTCCGCCATATGTATATTGGCATCCCGACTCAAGTCTTTGGTTATTGGTTCTTACTGGGCTCGTTGCGTCTGCGAGCTCTCTAACTTTTATAATTACTTTTATCGTACTTGGTTACAGGGCAAAAAATAACTACTTAATATACCGCCGATCTTTATACTTGTCGGCAGGAATGAGTTGTATGTTTTTGGCCTCCCTTATTTTCTTTGTTATGGCCACCGGTGGTTTTGTTTTAACAATGGCCGCCTCAATTTTTGGCATTATTGGTTTAATACTAATGCTTCAGGGAATTCATACCGACACAGAAGCAACACATGAAATCCACGCCGACCTAGAAGCTGAACGAACAAAAAATCTTTAAACCGATACAAATAACTTTTCTAAGTAACAACAAACTTTTTTATTATTTTCATATATTCCCAGCCTATCTCAAAAGGGTAATATGTGTGTGGACATTACCCTAAACATTTGATTTATTACGTTTATTGTGATATAATTATAAAAGTGTTTAATAAATATACTAAATAGTCTGTCTTCTATAATATATTTGTTTTTGGCTGGTGCTGTCCTTCTTTTGGTATTACTCCAAAGGCAGGCTTTTTTTAACTCTCACAAATTCAGCGGAACAATGTTAGAGCAATACGCCAAAGATTTAACAGCGATGGCTCGACGAAACGAACTTGATCCAATTATCGGTCGAGAAGACGAAATAAATCGTGTCATTCAAACATTGGGTCGTCGTACAAAAGATAACGTTGTTTTAATAGGAAACGCTGGTGTAGGTAAAACAGCTATTGTTGAAGGACTGGCCCAAGCAATTGTTAGCGGTAAAGTGTCACCGAGTCTCCGGGGTAAACGAGTTTTAGCGCTTGATCTTAACGCTTTGGTCGCGGGTACAAAATACCGAGGCGATTTTGAACGACGTATGATGAAAATTTCGGAAGAAATTCGATCGGCCAAAAGAAATTATATTGTTCTAATTGACGAAATACACACCTTAACAATGGCGGGGCAAGCAGGTGGAACAATGAATGCCGGCGATATTCTTAAACCAGCTTTAGCTCGTGGGGATTTACAAGTTATTGGCACAACGACTCCACTAGAATATGAAAAATATATTAAACAAGATGCCACTCTTGAAAGACGATTGCAACCTATTTTAATACGCGAAACATCTAGTGAAGACACCTTAGCTGTTCTGCGCGGAATAGTTAGCCGTTACGAAAATCATCATGGTGTAAAAATAAATGACGAAGCGTTGGTGGCGTGTGTTGATTTGGCGGATAAATATTTACCTGGTCGTTTTTTTCCAGATAAAGCAATTGACCTTATGGACGAAACCGCCAGTAAAGTTAAATTAGAACACCTTGAACAATTGAACCTAAAACACCAACCAGAAGTTACACGACATGATGTTGAAATTGTGGTTAATACCCAGACTAAATCTTTTATATAATTCATTAATTTATTAATTAAATAATCTTATGGAAAAAATAATCGTCGGTACCGCCACCAGAATTTCCGCCAGTACCAAAATCAAAATGGGATTGGCTTTGGGACTTTCCGGAGCGGCTTTTTCCGTTTTGGCGGCGGGCGTGGGAGCTATTCCTAAAGTGTCAAAAATAATGGTGGACAATGACTCTACTGTTTACGCTGGGCCTATTAAGCCAGGAGTAAATGTTGTTTTAGCTCGTTTTAAGGTTACGACCACCGGTGGCACGGTTGGCATACAAAGTATAGATGTGCAAACTACTGGTCAGCGCATTTCGTCATCGCTTGTTAAAGATCCTTACCACCTTCTCTTTTATATCTGCGGATCGGGCTATGGCTACGGCGGATACGGATATGACGGCTGTAAGGTGTTTGATGTGCCCAACCATGTAACTATTGCCAAAACAGATAAGCAATCAACTGAACAATTCCTTATGCCCACCGGATTTACTATACCATCTGGAAGTCGGGCTTGGTTTGATGCTGTAAGTGCTGTTGATACTCCATCAGTTCGCGGTGGGGCTTTATTCTTTAATGTAACCAAATTAGTAGGTACGGCTAACAACGGAAAATTAATGGTTCAGGTTGGCCCTTCTCGAACACGCCCTCGTACGGTTATTGCCGCCGGAGATGTTGTTAAAACTTCTGGACTATCTTCACTCTTCTATGTCGGCTCTGATGCCAAACGTTATCTCTTTCCAAACGTAATTACTCATGACAGTTGGTATAAAAATCAGAAAGACGTTTTGATGATAGAAAAATCACAATTGCAGTCTTATGTTCTTGGTAGTAACGTTACTATTCGGCCGGGTACTTATTTAATTAAAACGACTTCGAGTCCAAAAGTCTACGCAATTGAACCGGGTGGAATACTAAGATCTTTTCCGAGTGAGTCCTCAATTAAATCTCTCTATGGAACCAACTGGACTAAACTAGTAATTGACGTACCTGATGTTTTCTTTACTAACTATAAAAATGGTGGCGAACTGAAACCAAGCACTATTCCTGAAGGTTCAGTTGTAACATTCAGTGGTAGTCAACAAAAATATTTAATTGGGGATGGCAAGAGAAGGCCTATTCTTCCTATTGGATTTACAAATAATCGTTTTGATAATGCCTTTGTAATAAAGAATGTTGATTCGACGAAATTTGTATATCAAGATTACGCTCCGGTAATGGCTTTTGAACCGAGGTATAGCGCCCCAGCCGGACCATTAAGCGGTTACGGACCAACAAATTAAGAAATATTGTTTCTAAAATAAACGCTCCACCTAGGTGGAGCGTTTATTTATTTTTTGCTAAACAAGCGTATTGATAAACAAAATCATTTAATCGCTGAAAACATTTTGTATCAAGCGGAACGGCTAAGAGCGTGGGTGATGGTACGTAAACATAAGGCGAAATAGGATAACGATTCATTAGTTCTTGACGTCGCAAAGGGTTGGATGTTGTCCAAAAATCAAACCATTCGTTTTGGTTCCATTTATCTTTAAATAACCCCGGAGCAATTACATCGTGGCCGCTCCAACCCCATACCCACGGGGCATCATTCGAGGAAACAACCATAACCGGAATATTGCGATCGAGTATTTGCAACTGACGAATTGACTGAAGATAATTTTCCGAAACCGTATTGTTACGAAACACTAATAACAAAACCCCAAAAATTAACACCAAATGCAAAAAATAAAAATAAACAATTCGCGCCGATAAAATTTTTAATCTTGGTAAAATTTCCCCCAAAGCAAATCCGGCATAAAAAATTACACTTAGATCAAAAAAAATAAGAGTCCGTTTATAAAAAGGTAATTGAAAAACAATAAAAACAAGGCTAGCTAACCCCAACCAAAACAATGGTTGGTTAAAACGCTTCTTATTGTAAAAAATACCAGCTATGGCTAATGGAAGAAGTAACGCATTTAAAACTAAATACGTATCAACTGAAATAAATTGACCTTCGCGAACGGCGAAATAATCCGGCGCGCTGGCTCCTAAAATTAAAATACGTTCTAAGATAAATAAAGCTTCCCCTTGCCACCACAAAAAACCAATTACTACCGGAATGGCTGTCAAAATTAACCAACGACGATATTTGGGGTGCGTAAACCATAAAGTAAGAAACACTGAAAATAACATAAAAATACTAGTCGTCCGATGACTAATAAAAATTAACCCCGCCGGTAAAACTACCCACACAGATTTTTTATAAAGCGCCAAGTAAACAAACAACAAAAGGGCTAACGCAAAAAATTGTTTCCAAAGAAAAAACTGATAAGCGGTTGCTTGAGTAAAAGACACGGCAAATAATACTAAAGTAATACTTGCTGTTGTTGTTCCAAACTCTTTCCAACTTAATACAAATAACGCAAAACCAATTAATATAAAAATAGTGGCAAGACTGCCATAAAGTACAAAATTTGTCGGAAGTCCGCTTAAGCTTAATATATCTAAAAACACTCGCGAACCAATGGCGCTATTTGGTAATAATAAAGCTGATGGGCGAGGAAATGACGACAAGGGTTGTTCTAAATAGTGCTTATAAAAACCCGTGTCATAGCCAAAATAAGTTTCTCCCGATCTAAAAAGTGGGAATATGGCGCTAACGATAAGTAGGCTAACACCAAGACTTAAAAGATAAATTTTTAATGAACGTTTAACTTCGGTTTTTTCGCTTAAAAATATTTTATACGTAAAGCTTAAAAAAAATCCACTAAACAAAACAAGCCCTGATAGTGGCCAAGGCGTAAAAATGGCAAGTAACGCAATACAAAAAGCTATACCATAAGCAACAAAAGGGGCTTCGTCTAAAAACACGAGTAGTTTATTCATACTTATAAGTATAAACCGCAAAGAGGTAAAACGACCAATTTCTAATATGCTTAAACAGGGGCAGGGCGGTCGCCAACGGCAACCGCCCTGCTGTTCGCTTCTACGGAAGCGCACCCTTGATGATACCGAGGCACTCAGCCCCAGCATTGTTCGGAGTGGCTCCTGGCCACGTCGGGTCGTAGGCAAACCCATGGAACCCTCCGAACTTATCGGACACTCCGATAATGAGAACTCCGAGGGGTTCCTTTGTTGTTGGTTTGCCGATGGCTCCTTCAATCGCCCAACCGTCGTCCGCATTGGTGCCGACAAGTCCGCGAGCGACAACGCGAATAATTTGACAACGAGGATCTCGCGGCCCGTTGAACTTTTCGCATTGTGTGGCGAACTCGTTCGCCATATCGGCTAGCCGACTCTCCTTGGGTTCGAGCACCGCAGCCATGGTCACCGAAGACGGCGTGATGAACAGAACGAAAACGACGACTGCACCAAAGACTGATCTCCTCATTTCTCCCTCCATCCTCCAAAAGATAATTGAGTTTTACTGTGTTTCCATAAAAAAGTCAACGAAAAATTTTTACCCCACGACTGAACTGATTTTTTATAAAATTTTAAAACTATCGTCTATTCAGAAAATATATAAACGACGACGATAAATATAACTATTAAAATGATTCCGATAAACATCATATATTTAATTTACTTTTTCTTACTTAATTCTAGTGACAAATTAACTCCTTATACTTTATTGCATAAGCCAATTTTTTGCTTCAGACACATTGTCAAAAAACTGAACTGTGTTTTTTTGGGAAAATTGAACCGCAAAATCAGCAAAAACTTTTTGCACCTCATTAATAACTCCGACAAAAGCTATCTTTATAATCTGTGGATGTTCGATAGCTGATTTGTAAATTTTAAGAGTGGCCGGTTCGGCAGACTCACTACCATGCGAAAGATCAACAACAGCTTTAAACGCTTCGTCAGGATGCTTATTAATAATATCAAAAACCTGCGAAACCAACCGCGAGGCTTTTTCGGGATCATCTTCGGCATAAAGCGCAATACTAATAACATTGCCCTCTTCTAATATTATTCGATGTTCTTGCATATATATAAGTTTACCGCCAGATTACCTTAATAAGCAACCTTATCAGTTATAAAAATTCTTTTATAATGCCTGCTCTATACTTCTATAATTACTACTTGACTATGATGATCCGAAACATCTTTATCCGAAGAATAATGATCAACAACCTTAATATTCGGACTAGTCAAAATAAAATCAACAACAGCTTCAGCATATCCTGATTTATTTTTGCGCGTCATATTAAAGCTGGTTTCTCTTTCGCCTTTAAAAATATTGACTAATTTTTGTTCTATAAGTTTAATGGATCTCGTGTTTTCGTTTACATTAAAATCGCCTCCCAAAATAATATTTTCTTTGTCTTTAATATAATCAAATATCTTTTGTGCCATTTGTCTTTGTCCTTCTGTTTCTTGTCCATCGTGCGCCCATACTCCCTGTAGGGTCATTAAATTGTAGTAGGTATCGTTTGCTAGAACTTGGCAATGAAGAAGGTTGCGTGGGAATGTCGGTATAAATTCTGGGATATCCTCAACGTCAGTAACAGCATCTCCATATAGCCACACTACCGACTTATTCGACAAAGGAAACTTACTAAAAATAGCTAACCCGCGTGGAACATAATCATCTTCAATTTTTATATTAAATTGATTTTCGTATTCAAAATAAGGTAACCCGAGCTTCTCTTGCAGAGAAATGTACGAAGTTAGATACGGCGGCAAATTTTTTTTAACACTATTATTCACCTCCTGCAAAAAAATAATATCGGGCTCTTCTTCTTGTAGATAATTTATAATATTATCCCAAGTGTGTTGGCCCCCAAGCCACATATTGAGATTAATAATTTTTATTTTCATTAAAGATATTTTACAGTAATTTTTAATACTAGAAAAATTTTAATAATAAAAGCCCTAACTTTTCCTAATTTATTGAAATAGCTAACTGTACGGATGATTGATAAGTGGTGAAAAAAGAGTAAGGTGGAGAACCACAAAGGATTGCTCTAGTCTCAACTAGAAGGAGGGCTCAATGGCCAAGGCACGGGTAATCATTATCGAAGACAGGCCGAAATGGATTGCGTGGGTGCGCGACTACGTCACTGGGTATATGGGCATGAGATCGTGGCAGAAGCAACGACGTACAAAGAAGGAATTGCCGTCATTGAACGGTTGCCGGAACTTACTCCAGACATCATCATCCTCGATGGTAACTTAAGCGACGATGCAAGGGGTGGCCTTGACGGCAAATGGCTATCCGAGCGGATCCGCCAAAACAAACCAACACCAAAGATCGTCTGCTGGTCCGACGATACATACCTGTGGGGAGACCAAGCGGTATGCAAACCGTTACCCACCGAAACGCCGAACGACAAAGGACAACTTGAAGCAGCGATCCAGACACTAATCGACTAATCGTCAGCCGAGAGACTGGATGGTGCGGTCGATCATCGCGCATCCGTGCGACGAGAACGAAGAAGTGTCATTCGTTCCGTCCACGGATGTGCTTCTTTTTTTACAAAAAACCCCTACACAAAGTGGCTGGATTTTTAGCACTAAGGGGAATCCGCTTCGCTAGAATCCTCGACGCTTACGCGTCTCTTTAAAACCACTCAGTTCTAATATTTTCTCTACGGAAAACTTCCGTTTCCCGACCCCTTCCCGGGTTCAACCCCATCGCAATAAAAGAAAAAACCTGACACAAAGTCAGATTTTTTCTTTTAGCCCCAAGGGGAATTACGACGTGCCTCGTCGACAACAAATCGACTCGACACTCTGTCCTGGGTAGCGATTGACTTGCCGCCGGCAACTCAATCGACGCTCGCTTAATTCGTTCGTTTTTCCAAACTCACTCATTGCTCGCTCCTACCCGTTCGATTCCTTTTCGAATCCTAACCAAAAGAAAATCCCTCCCAAAAAGGGAGGGCTTTTCTTTTAGCCCCAAGGGGAATCGAACCCCTATTTCCAGGATGAAAACCTGATGTCCTAACCATTAGACGATGAGGCCATACAGTACTGTGCGTTTTCGGATAATACATTGTTTTTGGTTTTGAATCAAGATTGATGTAATACCTAATAAAAAGTATACTTGCCATAATTATGAAAAAGAAAAAAGAAACTATTATTTTAGGCATAGAAACTTCGTGCGACGAAACAGCGGTTGCGCTCGTTAAATGTACTCAAAATAAACAACTATTCAACTTTGACGTTATTGAAAATTTGGTGCATTCGCAAATACCCGTTCATCAAAAAACCGGAGGAGTAGTACCAGAAATAGCAGCAAGAGAACACGCCATTAAATTACCAGAACTTTTAAACCAACTTTCTAAAAAATACGGCCAGAAAAATTTAGAAAAAACTATTGATGCTGTAGCTATTACGGCTGGGCCGGGTCTAATTACTTCTTTACTTGTGGGTGTAGAAATAGCCAAAACCATAGCGACGGTTTGGAATAAACCACTTATTCCCATTAACCATTTGGAGGGACACATATATGCGAATCTGCTATCCAGCCATACGAAGCTCCCTAACTTTAAAAAAAAGAAAAACAAACTAGAAACCAAAAACTTTAAATTTCCTTTAGTCGCTCTCATTGTTTCTGGTGGACACACCGAACTGGTTTTAATGAAAGACCACCTCAATTATAAAATTGTTGGAACGACGCGTGATGATGCTGCCGGTGAAGCATTTGATAAAACAGCCAAACTCCTTGGCCTCTCATACCCAGGCGGACCACTCTTGGCCAAACTAGCCACCAATGGTAATAAAACAGCCATCGTCTTCCCGCGGCCAATGCTTAATCAAAATAATTTTGATTTCAGTTTTTCAGGAATAAAAACTTCTGTAGCTGTTTATCTACAAAAAAATAGGCGCGCAAATAAAGCCGACATCGCTGCCAGTTTTGAAGAGGCAGTTGTCGATACTTTGGTTCAAAAAACCGCCAAAGCTATAAATATATATTCTCCTAAAACAGTTATTATTGCTGGTGGTGTAGCGGCAAACCTTTCTTTGCGCGAACAGTTAGAAAATAGAATAAAGACAGATTTCCCAAATATTACTTTCATAAAACCAAACCTAAAATTCGCTACCGATAACGCCGCCATGATTGCTACTGCGGGTAGTATTCATTGGTTAAAAAATAATGCAGTGACAACAAGTCAAGTTACAGTTAACCCCCAAATGCCTTTATGTTAAAAAAAGAAATACTACTCCTAACAATTAAAGACACGCAAAAATTAGCCAAAGACATAGCTAAAAAAATAAATGGCGGAACAGTTATTGGACTTATTGGCCCGCTTGGAAGTGGAAAAACAACTTTTACTCAAGCCCTAGCTAAAAGCCTAGGAGTTAAAACAAAAGTTAAAAGCCCAACATTTACCTTGCTTCAACTATATAACTTAAACAAAGAAATGGCACTGTGTCATATTGATCTTTACCGAATAAAAAACTGCTTAAAAGAAATTAATACACTAGGTATTGGCGACTATATTTCTGACCCAAAAACAATTACCGTAATTGAATGGGCCGACAAAATTAAGAAAAGCCTGCCTCGTAAAACGATTTGGCTGACTTTTTCTTATGCAAATAGTTCGCGACGCGTTGTAATTAACTAAGCTCTTCTTTGGCAACCCTAAACACTTCGTCTAACGTAGTAATACCCTGAAGCGCTTTTATTAGACCATCTTGAAACATCGTAACCATTCCTTCTTCACAAGCCAAGCTTTTAATTTTTTCTTCAGATACTTCCTCCTCAAGAATTGCCTTACTGATAGATTTACTCATAACCATAACTTCAAACAATCCAATTTGTCCGACATACCCTAGACCCTGACAAATATCGCAACCTTGTCCTTTGTAAAAAATCCAATCTTTGGGTAAACTCTTTTTTGTTTTCTCCGGAAGTAAACTAAGAGCCTGTTTAACTTTCTCCATTATTTTTTTATCTGGTTCAGTTATTTTTTTACAATTTATACATACTCTTCTAACTAATCTTTGCCCAATAACCGCATTCAACGCGGGCGGAATAAGAAAACGCTTTAACCCAATATTTAAAAGACGGGGGACGGAAGCGGCGGCGTTGTTTGTGTGTAAGGTGGAAAGAACAAGATGACCAGTTAACGCGGCGTTGGTGGCGATGTCGGCTGTTTCAAAATCACGAATTTCACCAATTAAAATAATATTTGGATCTTGTCTAAGAATTGAACGAAGTCCGGTGGCAAAAGTATATCCGTGTTCGATGTCGACCTGGCTTTGATTGATACCCGCTAGCCGATATTCAATTGGATCTTCTAGCGTAATTATCATTACGTCAGGATGAGATAATTTAACCATAATGGCATAAAGGGTTGTTGTTTTCCCTGATCCGGTTGGTCCGGTCGACAAAATCATACCGTTTGGTTTTTTAATTTGTTCAGTGAGTGCCTCATATGCATTGCCAACAAGCCCAAGGTCTTCAAAACTAACTCCTTTTTCGGTTGTCCGCAAAAGACGCATAACAATACTTTCCCCAAAAGTGGTCGGCAAAGAAGACACGCGAACATCAATATCGCCACTACTTAAATTAACAACAAAATGCCCATCTTGTGGCTTATTAGAAACGTTAATTTTTAAACCAGATAATAATTTTAAACGGGAGACTATTTTTTGATATAACTCACTACGAATAGAGGCTGCCGGATAAAGCACGCCATCTATCCGATATCGAATAGCAATTTGTTTTTCACCCGCTTCAATATGGATATCTGATGCGCGAGTTTTTAACGCGCCTGCCACCATAGCATTAACCGCTTCGGTGATATTAACATTTACTAACATTTGTTCTAGGTCTTTAATACCACTTATGCTTCCCAAGTGTTTATCAAGATCTTTCTCGTAAATATGAACTCCTTTAAAAGATTTGTACTGTTTGGGCACGCGACTATAAGCCTCAAGACCAATTCGAAGACTCTCGAGTGATATTAAATATAAACGAGGTTGATCGTGATACTCTTCGGTCAGGGCTTGAATTTTTTGCTTTACGGCAATTGAGGATGGGTTAATACTCCCTAAACGAATGTCTCCAACTGAAAACCAAAAACAAATAAGTCCAAGCGATTTTGCTTCCTCTTCAGGAATTATCGCAACACTCTCTGGATTAATTGGAAACCCTTCAAGATTAAAATACGGCAAACCAAGATTGGTTGCTTTTGCTTTAACCTCTCTTTCTTTATCTTTAAAACGTAAAGACCTTAATTTGTCGGTAAGTTTTACATCAGTTTCACCAGGGGCAACACCGAGACCCCCTCCACCAATAGGGGAGAAGCCCGACATAATTATATTTTCCTAAAAAAACGAAGGGCAGGATTTGGTAAAAAACGACCAAAAATTCTGACGGTTTTACTAAGATATTTACCTTTCTGAATTTTCAAAAATAAATGGGTCCACGCCGCCCACTGAAAAGCCCCCAATATTGAACCAAGCACAAAAAGTGATGGCACAAAAACCGCAATAGACAAAACAGCTAAAGATAATGACCAAGCAATAAAACCAAACTGCCAAAGGATCATTGAGCCAAAAAGTGCCGGAAGAACTAAACCAGCCACAATTGCCACCAAACCCAAACCGAACAAAGAGTTAATACCAAAAAGAACTAAGGCAAGTTCAACCGTTATCAACCAATTTTGTTTAAATAGTTCAATCGCGGAGTGTAAAGATTCCAGAAGACTCAACCCCTTTAGCACAACAAACATTATTGTATACCTTACGACAAAAGAAGTAGCAAAAATTATCGGCAACAGTACAATAAACGCAACAAAGAAAATTGATAACCCAATTAAGGCGTCATAAATTGCCAAAAGGGCAAAAAGAGCAATTAAGGCAAAAGAAAACCAAACAATCAACCGACCAAAAACAAAAGTTACAAGGACGGGAGCAAAGAAAAAACTACCAACCGCTAAACCGTCGGCAATAGTTACTGTTTTTTCTGAATTGTTAATTTTAGCGGTACTATAAACTAAGGCGATGGTTGAAACTATGGCCAACCAAATAAACAAAACTGTTACCCCGATAACAACCAAACCAATTAAAAGAAGAATAAATATAGAAAATGGATCAACCAAAAATGCGCGCATTAATCCGGGCACAGAACTCATTGTTAGTGGCATATTAGAAACCGGAGAAACAGAAGAAATATCACCCAAAACAAGACTGCCTATTCGCTTACTTGAAGAAGTTAAAAATTGATATTCGCCGGCGTTTCCAAGAAGACTAGCAAAAAGCCCCCACAACCAAAGATATTTATACTTTCTCACTGTTTGCCATGCAGTGGCGACAACCGAACGATAAATTGGTTTCGCTTTTACAGACATATTTTATTATTTTATTTTTATAAACCCCCCTTTTATTAAATCGAGGTATTTTTATTATACCAAAAAACTACAATACTCGGCAAGGAAATCTTAAACCCTTACCTCATCATAAGACTTAATGTTTACCAGACAAAATAGTTTCGATTAAGACTCCTCCAACATTAATGCTTCAAATTCTTCTTTCTCCAATGTTTCTTTCTTTAAAAGTTGTTCGACTATGGCTTCAATCATGTGTCTTTTTTCTTTTATTATTCGACTCGCTGTAGTTTGAGCTCGTTTAAGAAAAGCAGCCACTTCTTCATCAATACTTTCGGCGGCTTTCTCGCTGTAATCCCGTCGCTCATGAATATCACGACCAAGAAAAATCATTTCTTCTTTTTGCCCAAAAGTTCGAGGGCCAAGTTGGCTCATACCAAACTGCATAACTAACTCACGAGCAAGTTTGGTCGCCTGATTAAGGTCGTTTGAGGCGCCGGTGGTTAGCTCCCCTAAAATATCTTTTTCCGCAGTGTATCCACCCAACATAACTGCCAGATCGTCGACAAACTCGGAACGAGAATGAAAACGCTTGTCTTCGGTTGGTAGTTTTAACGTATAACCAGCGGCGTGACCCCGAGAGACAATAGAAATTTTATGAACCGGATCGGCGTGTGGTAAAAGGTGGGCGATTAAAGCATGACCAGCTTCGTGATAAGCGGTAATTTTTTTCTCAAAATCCGACAAAACATTACTCTTACGTTCAGGTCCAAGAATTACTTTTTCTACACTTTCCAATAACTCGATTTGATTAATAATTTTTTTGTCGCGACGAGCGGCTAAAATAGCAGCTTCGTTTAAAACATTCGCCAAATCAGCTCCTGACATCCCGGGGGTTCTCTGTGCCAAAGCCTTGAGCGAAGTATCAGCTGCCAACGGCTTACCTTTGGCATGAACCTTAAGTATTTCTTCACGATCGTCTATCCCAGGAAGATCAATCATTACTCGCCGATCAAAACGACCAGGGCGAAGCAAGGCCACATCAAGAACATCCGGACGGTTAGTAGCCGCCATAACAATAACGCTTGTTTTTGGTTCAAAACCATCCATTTCCACCAAAATTTGATTGAGCGTCTGCTCACGTTCGTCGTGAGAACCCCCTAAGCCTGATCCTCGTTGACGACCAACCGCGTCAATTTCGTCTATAAAAACAATGCTTGGTGACACTTTTTTTGCCCGCTGAAAAAGATCGCGAACGCGAGACGCTCCCACACCAACAAACATTTCCACAAACTCTGACCCGGAAATATGAAAGAAGGGGACACCGGCTTCACCGGCGACAGCTCGCGCCAAAAGTGTTTTACCTGTTCCTGGTGCGCCAACCAAAAGAACTCCGCGAGGAATCTTAGCGCCCATTGCCTGAAATTTAGCTGGACTTTTCAAAAACTCCACCACTTCTTCAAGCTCGGTTTTCGCTTCCTTAGCGCCAGCCACATCTTTAAAGGTTGTATGATCTTTTTTAAGAGCGGCGTTTTCGCGTGCGCCACTTTGCCCAAATGTCATAGCTCGATTGTTCATTCCTTGCACTTGCCTCATCATAAAATAAATAAACAACCCGATTAATATAAGGGGCAACAAAAAAGGAAGAATTGCGGAAGTCCAAATAATGAAACCGCTTTCTCCTTTTACTTCTATTGGCAACTGACGAACTTTCTCTGATGATATTCCGTAGTTTATTAAAAGCACCGGAAGGGATTCGGTTGTTTCTTTTCTGGCCATTTTTTTACTCCCGTCTTTCAGCGAAAAATCAACAAGAGCATCATTCTTAACAATTATTGATTGAATATTATTCGACTCAATGGCCGCTACTAATACCTCTAACCCAACTTCTTCTGTTTTTTGTTGGGATTGTGAAAAAACACTAGCTATACCGGCGACAGCAAAAAAAATAAGGACAAATATAATAAAATTTTTTAATAGGTTTTTCATAGGTTTTAGTTTGGCTGTAGTTTAGCAAGTGACGGTATCAAAGGCAAACCAACCCGACCGCAAACGGTGGGGTTAACTTCTTAATTGCTTACAAATTAATTCTGTGCTTCCGTTGTCTTATCTTCTAAGGTAGCCTCTGTTTGCTTGTTCTCGGTTGTTGTTTCGTCTGCTGTTTTAGTTGTGTTGGTGGCCACTGTATCCCTAACAAGAGAAAGGCCTAATCGATACTCTTCGGGTTTCAAAGAAACGATTGTAAATTCCAGTTCGTCGCCGGGTTTAATTTTAGAAATTATTTCTTCCTGTTTCATACCAAGTTCGGAAATGTGTGCCAAACCCTGAATATCTTCATCGAGTTCCACAAAAAGTCCGAAAGAATTAACTTTCTTAATTTTTCCTTTTACTTGTTGTCCAACTTTATACTTTTCTTCCACGGTTTTCCACGGATCCGGCAACAAGCGCTTCATTGAAAGAAAAACCTTCGGCCCGTTTATGTTAATTATTTGCGCCTTAACCTGTTGTCCTTCTTTTACAACCTCTGACGGGTGTTCGACTCTCTGCCAAGCAAGCTCTGAAATATGAATAAGGCCAGTGAGGCCATCGGCAAATTCCATAAACGCACCAAAATCGGCAATAGCTGTTATTGGCCCCTCACAATTTTCACCAATTTGATGTTCGGCAATTTTTGTAATTTGTGAATCTTCTTCTATCTTCTTTTCTGAAACAATTAACTTACCTTCTCCTCCGTCAACATCTAAAACCTTAACTCGAAGTGTTTCACCGATAAATGATTTAAGTTTTTCTTGAATACGCGCCTTGTCTCCACCCGGAACTCGTGGATAGTGTTCGGCGGAAAGCTGAGACACGGGTAAAAATCCTTCGTTGTGATCTAAGTCCACAATTAAGCCACCTTTATTAGCTTCTTTAACTACTACATTAACAGTGATGCCGGTTCCTCGAAGACCCTCAAGTTTTTCCCACGATTTTTGTTGACCAGCAAAACGAAAAGATAGTTCGGCTTCGCCCAGTTCGTTATCAAGACCAACTACTGTTGCTTCGGCTTCGTCTCCTACCTTAAGGTTACCGTATTCGGCAGACTCGTTGTATAACTCTCGTCCTCGAACCACACCAGAATACCCACCTAAATCAATATGAACCTCGTTTTTGGTGGTACTAACTACTCGGCCACGAACCACGTCACCGATCTTTGGAATAGCCAAAAAATGCTTATCTTCAAGGAGTTTTTGAAGCTCAGAAGGTGCATTTTTTGCTACTGTTTTTATTGTTGCTACAGTCATAGGTTCTGACACTATAATAGAAGACGTCAACTTTTGCAAGAGTCCATCATCTGCTATGATTTGAGTACTCCATATGCCAAACCCGCACTTCAAAAGAATCGCCTATACCCCCAATCAAAAAAGAAGTTTTTTACCAACTCCAAGTAGACGCCCAAAACATCGCAAATTAAAAATAAACCATTGGCTTCGTACTGTCGTCGCCACAGGATTGATGGCTGGTGTTATTTTTTTCTTAATTGGTGCTACGGTTTTTGCTTGGTTTTCACGAAACCTTCCCGATCCAAGCAACCTCACAAAAAGAACAGCCGCCGAAACAACTAAAATTTACGACCGCACGGGTGAAACGCTATTATATGAAATTCATGGGGATCAAAAAAGAACACCGGTAAAACTTTCAGAAATTCCAGCCTATATAAAAAACGCAACGCTAGTTGCTGAAGATCGTGGCTTCTATACGCATCGTGGTTTTGATCTTACGGGAATTATAAGAGCCGCTTTAACAAACTTAGTTAAGGGCGGACGTGGCCAAGGGGGATCAACTATAACTCAACAATTAGTTAAAAACACAATCGTTGGTAATGAAAAAAGTTATTCCAGAAAAATCAAAGAGTTGATTCTCTCTTACAAAATAGAACAAAAATTTTCCAAGGATGAGATTCTAGAAATGTACTTAAACTCCATACCTTACGGGGGAAGCTCCTATGGGGTTGAGGCGGCTGCTGAACGATACTTTAATAAACGAGTCAATTCTCTTACCTTGGCTGAATCTGCGGTGTTGGCGGCCCTGCCTAAGGCCCCTTCCGCCCTTTCGCCATATGGAGGAGACAGAGAACGACTTATTGAACGCCAACGGTATATTTTATCCGAGATGAAAGCGCTTAACTATATTACACCAGAAGAAGAAACAGCGGCTCGAACACAGGTTCTTGTTTTCTCACCTCTCCGTGATAGTATTTTGGCTCCCCATTTTGTTTTTTACGTTCAATCAATCTTAGCCGAAAAGTATGGCGAAAAATATGTAGAAACCGGCGGACTAAAAATTACAACCACCCTTGATCTTTATATGCAAAAAATTGCCGAAGAAGAGGTGCTAAATGGCGCCACAAAAAATGAAGAAAAATACGGGGGGAAAAATGCGGCTCTAATCGCCCTAAATCCAAAAAACGGAAACATATTGTCTATGGTCGGCTCTCGAGATTATTTCGACGAAACAAATGACGGCAATGTTAATGTAACCGTCCAACCAAGACAACCCGGTTCGTCTTTTAAGCCAATTGTTTATGCCAGCGCTTTTATGAAGGGCTACACTCCTGACACGATTCTTTACGACGTTCTAACGACCTTCAAAAACCAACCGCAAGATTACACCCCGCAAAATTACGACGGCAAAGAACACGGGCCGGTTACGGCGCGTCAAGCGCTGGCTGGCTCTTTAAATATTCCGGCAGTAAAAATGTTGTACTTAACCGGCATAAATGACGTTTTGACTTTGGCCGAAAAAATGGGCTACACCACATTAAAAGATAGGAGCCGTTTTGGTTTATCTTTGGTTCTTGGTGGGGGAGAAGTCAAACTACTTGAACATACTGCGGCCTTTCAATCTTTTGCCAGAGACGGCTTATATTTTGAGCCTAGTGCCATATTGCGAGTAGAGGACGCGGAAGGAACCGTCCTTGAAGAAAACGAACCGCAGTCTCGCCAAGTTATACCCGGAAATGTTGCTCGAGAAATAACGAGCGTTTTGTCGGATAACAATGCCCGCTCTTTTATTTTTGGCGCCAACAACCCACTCACACTTGGAGACAGACAGGTAGCGGCAAAAACCGGCACCACTAACGACTACCATGACGGCTGGACTCTTGGCTATACCCCATCGATTGTTGTTGGTGTTTGGGTAGGGAATAATGACAATAAAGAAATGAAAAAGGGGGCCGACGGATCGGTTGTCGCGGCCCCAATTTGGCACAACTTTATGGCTAGGGTTCTTGGTAATACACCCAAAGAAACATTCGTACCATCAGAGCCAACAAATGATGGTGGCAATCCCGTCCTTTATGGCCAAACACCAAACGAAACAACTGTTATTATTGATAGAGTGTCTGGCAAACGTGCTACCGACCTAACCCCCGAAGAATATCGTATCCCAAAAACCTACAGAGAAGCACATAACATACTTTACTATGTAAACCGATCTGACCCTCGTGGCGCTCCGCCCGAACACCCAGAAAATGATCCTAACTACAACAACTGGGAAGCTGGTGTTCAAGCGTGGTTAAAAGCCAAAGGAGAGGTTGGTGGAGAAATCGCTCCAACCGAATATGATGATGTTCATACCTTGGAAAATCAACCAATATTATCAATTACTAACCCGGCCCCAAACCAAACAATCCGAGGATCTTCGTTGTCTGTTAACACTCTTGGTAGTTCAGCTCGGGGGATTATTTTGATTAATTATTATCTTGACAGAACACTTGTCGATAAAGATACCTCTGTTGGAAATCACACCCTTAACATACCCGCCGGTACAACTCCCGGATTTCGATCTTTAAAAGTTGAGGCCATGGACGACGTAGGAAACAAAAAATCCATTGAACGAATTTTTAATTATATCCCTTAATAAAAATACTCTCCTTCTGGGGGAGAGTATTTTTACTGTTTCCGATTACTGACGAATTGGCATAATTAAATATTTAAACCCAATATGAGAATCTTCGGCGGGACGAACAAAAACCGGTCTATCTGGTTTGGTTAACTGCAATTTTGCATTATCGCACGATAGCGCAGCTAAACCGTCCAACAAATAACGGGCATTTAATAAGGCCGTGGTCTCGTCTCCTAAAATTTTTGCCGGCACGGTTGTCCTGTGCGAACCAACTTCTCCGTTTTCTGAAAACACATCAACACCATCTCTTGTTACTTTCATAGAAACATCCGATAATCCAGCCCTAGAAAAAAGTGTTGTAGCTTTTATGGCTCGAATTAATGCATTTGTTTTAATTATACATACAACCCCATCTTCTTGAGGAAAAAGAGGCTGATAATCTGGGTATTCACCATCAACTAGGCGAGAAGTGATTTCTGTTTGACCTATAACTATTTTAACCTGATTATCATTCACTGAAATATTCGCCTCGTCATCCTCAAGGTTTAAACCCAAAATTCTTGTTACTTCATTTACGGTCGCGATGGGAATAATAAATTTTAGTGTCTGCCCTTCGTGTTTAATAACTGCTGTAGTTGTTTCCGCCAACCTATAACCATCTGTGGCGGTTGTTAAAACTTTACCTTTGTCTACAAACACAAGAACCCCACTAAATTGTGGCCTTTGTTCTACGCGACCAGCGGCAAACGCACTACTCTGCAACATACTTTGAAGTGTTTTAGCCTCTAAAATAAATGTCCCTTTTTGTTCTTCAACTGAAGGAATAATAGGGAAATCAGTACTTGGGTTGGTTCGTAGGGTTGTTGTTGTTGTTTCTGTTGTTATTGTTATTCCTTCGTTGTTTTTTTCTAAAGTTATTGGTCCGCCAGCTAATAATGGTAAAAGTTCTAATAATAATTTTGCCGGAACCAAACATTCTCCTTCGGTTTCTATTTTACCCCTAACTATATGTTGAACACCCGCTTCAAGATTTGTTGCGGATAATTTTAAACTATTTTTTTCTGCTTGTAATAAAACATTACTTAATATTGGAAGACTTGTTCCCTTAAGTGCGATATGCCCAACGATAGATATCCCCAAAGATAAATTTTCCTGCAAACAAGAAAGTTTCATTATATTAAATTAATTTATATAAGAAGTAATAATAGTAAGGATGTGGGTAGTGGGGAAAACATTTTTATATTGTGATTTTGTTGGAAAATTTTTAGTAGTAGGTGTTGATTATTTTTTTGTATCTTGGGGATGGGTGTGGGATAAAAAAATAAAAAGTGGAAAAGTTTTTATTTAATATTTTTTAATAACAGTTTGTACACAAATAAAAACAACACTTAACCACTTTTTAATTAACATAAATTTGTTGTTTAAGAAGCATAACATCTTGTCTTATTTTTTCATCTGTTTCAACCGCTTCTTTTATTTTACCACAAGCGTGCATAACGGTTGTGTGGTCGCGACTGCCAATTTCGTGCCCAATAGAAGGAAAGGAAGCTTGGGTTTCTTCCCGCATTAGGTACATAATAATTTGACGAGGTATTACCAATTCCCTTTTTCTACTTTTACCCTTAAGTTCCGGTTCTGTGATTGAATAATAACGACAAACGGTTTCAACAAGACGTTTGGGTGAAACTTTTTGTCGAGGAGTAGAAGATTCGGCCGCGGCCATAAAGATTTTTTTTACTCCTTCGAGGGTCAAATCTAAACCATTAAACTCGTGTTCCGCGATTATTCTATTAAGAGAGCCCTCTAGTTCTCTTATGTTGTGTTGAGCGGTTGAAGCCAAGTATTGTAAAACGTCTTTTTCCAGATTTACCTTTTTTTCTTTGCATTTTGCTTGTAAAATGGCAATTCTTGTTTCAAGGTCTGGCTGGGAAATATCTGCTATCATTCCCCACTCAAAACGAGAAAGGAGGCGTTGTTCGAGCGCGGGAATCGCTTTGGGGGGGCGATCAGAGGTTAAAATTATTTGTTTGTTGTTTTGATGAAGGGTGTTAAAGGTATGAAAAAATTCTTCTTGGGTTCCTTCTTTGCCGGCAATAAATTGGATGTCGTCAATCAATAAGACATCAACCGAGCGATAACGGTCTTTAAATTCTCTTGCTCCGCCAGCGCGGACCGATTGGATGTAATCGTTTGTAAAACGCTCACTTGTAACATATAAGATACGCGCCTTTTTTTCTTCAAGTAATTTAAGGCCAACACCTTGCAAAAGGTGTGTTTTCCCCAAACCTACACCACCATAAATAAATAATGGGTTGTAAGATTTCCCGGGGTTGTTGGCCACCGCATGGGCTGCGGCGTGAGCCAACTCGTTTCCTTTTCCAACAATAAAAGTTTCAAGTCGGTAGCGCTCGTTTAAGCCACAGTTATATGTTGGGGCGCTTGGTGGCTCGGGGATTGTTGTTATTGGAGGACGCGACGAAGAAACAGTTGGTTTTTTTGACTCTACACGATAGGTTATTCCCTGAAGATTTTCTTCAAGAACATTTTGCAGAGCAGAAATAATTGGGTCATGATATTTTTTTTCTAACCATGTTTTTGTAAAAGTATTTGGAACACCAATAATAATTTTACCCCCCTCGGAGTTTACAATAAAAGTATTTTTAAACCACGTTGTAAAATTGGCTCGACTAAGAATCAGTTCCAACTCGCCAAGTGCAGCTTGCCAAAGTTGTTCGTTGCTCATAGTGAAATAATATCTTGAAAACAAGAGACTAAATAATTTAAATTGATAGGCAAGAAATTTAGTATTCCCCACTATACCACAGTTCCTTTTTGAACCAAACAACTAGGCAAGGGGTGGTCTGTATATAAACTGTGGACAGGTTGTGTATATCATAAATAAGCAGATTATGCGACACGGGTAAGAATATACATTATTGTTTTTTGACCAACAGTATAAGGATAGGTATACTGTTTAAGTTATTAATTTTTTATTATGCCAAAAAGAACATATCAACCCAAAAAAGGGCGTCGAACAAAGAAGCACGGCTATCGCGCGAGAAAGAGTACACCGGGCGGAAAGCTTGTTTTAAAGCGTCGGCAAGCAAAAGGTAGGAAGCGATTAGCTGTTTCCTAAAATAAGCCATGTTTCCAAAGCGTCAGCGATTAAGCAGGCGCAGAGATATTGATAAGGTACGTAAAACCGGTTGGCGCTATATGCACCCAACCATGACCCTGCGAGTTGTGCCCACAAAATTTGGGTATACTAGATCGACGGTTGTTGTTGGCACTGTTGTAGATAAACGAGCCACCGTTAGAAACAGAGTTAAAAGGCAAGTTCGTCATATGCTAATAGAGGAGTTTAAAGCATTAGATAAAAATACAGCTAGTTTTGATATTATGGTTACCCTTCGACCGGCTATAATAAAACAGACTCGTCCAGAACGACTAAATGTTTTAAGATCTCTTCTTATGAAAGCCAATATAGTGAAAAAATAAAAGAATGAGGCGATTATTAACAGGTATAATTAAACTTTATCAAAAAACTTTTTCTCCGGACCATAGTTGGTTCCGGCTATTTTTTCCTAATGGTTATTGTAAATTTTATCCGAGTTGCTCGTCTTACTCGGCGGAAGCGATTAACAAATACGGAATATTTGGAATTTGGTTGTCTATCAAAAGGGTTGTGCGATGCCATCCATGGAGTGCGGGTGGTATAGACAAAGTACCCACGGTTAGTGGTTTTATATAAAAAATACCTAATATGACCGAACTATATAACCTTTTTTTCTACGAGCCAATTTTTAATTTATTGGTGTTTCTTTATAATAATATTCCAGGACACGACCTTGGAATTGCTATTATTATTTTAACTATTTTTATTCGTTTGTTGCTTTATCCTCTCTCTCTAAAGTCAATTAAGGCACAGAAGATGATGCAAGATCTTCAACCCAAACTTGACGCCATTAAGCAACAGTATTCCAGCAGTAAAGAAAAATTGGCTGAGGAGACAATGAAATTATACAAAACAGAGAAGATGAATCCTTTGTCTTCTTGTTTACCCCTTCTTTTTCAGTTGCCTTTTTTGATTGCTCTTTTTCATACCTTAAGAGACGTAACAAACCCCGAGAGTTTGTCGGTTCTTTATTCGTTCGTGCCGTCTCCGGGGAGCATAAATAATATAGGTTTTTTTGGGTTACTTGATTTAGGTGTGGCTAGCCCTTTTATTGCCATTTTGGCCGGTTTGGCTCAATTTTGGCAAGGATCAATGCTAACCAAAAAAAGACCGAAGCCGGTTACCGAGGGCGCAAAAGATGAAAATTTTACGGTTTTAATGAACCAACAAATGACTTACATAATGCCGTTTGTTACGATTATTATCGCTTGGCGTTTTCCCTCTGGTCTAGGGTTATATTGGTTTTTAAGCACTTTACTTTTAGCTATACAACAATGGTATTTTTTCCGTTATCATAAAGATATCGTTAAACAAGATAATGCGGTTAACCAACCAACAATTACTGGGTCTGCCAGTTGAGACTCAAATCGGCTTTAAACTCGGATTTATTAAATCAATTGAGATTGATTCGGCCGAGCATGTAATAGTTTGTTATATTATTCAAAGTGCTTCACTCCCAAGACCTTTTGCCAAAACACTTTTAGTGTCGCCAACGCAAGTTATAGAAATAACACAAGATAAAATGATCGTTGACGAAGCCTTGCGTGGAGGCATAGCGGAGGCCTCGCCAGCCGTGGGGATTTAAAAGGCCCTGTCTTTGCCGACAATTATTTTTAAAATCTTTGGAATTATTGAAATTGTGGTTGGAAGCTTTACTTGATAGGTATTTTCAACAAGAGCGTGAGCCGTATTATTAGTTATAATTTTGCCTTTTTTAAAAGAAACAGTACTGTATTGGATATTTTTTTTAAACCATTGTCGCTTTGATGATTGGATAAATGCTTCAAGATAACCGTCTTGGCAGTGTGTTCCAGTATCAAGATTGGCCACGGTTAATACTGTTGACCCTTCGGCTGGGGCGCGAAGAGTATACTTGTCGTCACACTCTAAAGTAATGGGAGCGTTAATGGTTATTTCGGTTGAGGTTAAAAAGTATAAATTACTTATTTTACCAAGATCAACAATTTCAACTTTGCGAGCGGCTAAAATTGCGGTGGCCTCTTCTCCTTCTGGTATACCTAGCAGTCGGGCAATACGGCTTTCTCCCCCAACAGGAATTATTCCCATTGTTAAATCTGTTCCGGCAATAGCATTAACGGTTTCGGTTATTGTGCGGTCTGTACCCACAGCCACGACTGTATTGACACCGCCACGAATAGCTTGTTTTACCATTTCTTTCGCGCTTTTAAGCGGGCCAAGCCGACCAATGCGCCCCTGCAACTCAAGGTCGGTTAAGCGCGTTTCAATGTCCGCGATTGCGTTCGCGTATTTTTGTTGCGAAAGAATTTCATCGTAAATGTAAAAATACATAACGCCCTCGCTTAAGTTTGGTGAACCAGTGTGGTACCTTCCTTGATTTTTTATTTCGTCGCTAATTTTTTAGGTAGATTTTTTTCTTTTGATCCTTGTTCTAAATTTTCTTCTGTGTTGGTTATTGCCGAACTAGACATATTGCATTTACCGTTTAGTATTGCGCCCTCGGCAATGACAAGAATTTTTGCCGAAACATCACCTTCAACTCGGCTTCCGGCTACTAATTCTAAGCGATCCTTAGCGCTGATATTACCCTTAACATGTCCAGCAATTATTACCGACCCCGCCTTAATATTGGCTTCAATATTTGCCGAGTGACCAATCTCTACCGTTTTACTTGTTGAGATAAGCCCCTTAACAATACCGTCTATAATCATTGGACCATCGCCTTGAAAATTACCATCAACGTGCACGCCTTCGGCGATGACTGTTGTCCCAGAAAATCCTTCTTCTTTTGATGTAAACATAGTTTTTAGGTTAGAGGAAATATTAACTTTATCCTATCGTTCAAGGGCGTCTTTGTCAAAATTATTGTCACCGTTGTCAACGAGCTTTAGTTAAGCTAATCTCATTGGCATATGCCCTTGTAGCTCAACGGATAGAGCTATCCCGTCCTAAGGGAGAGATGGGGGTTCAATTCCCTCCAGGGGCACTAGAATAGAACTTAGCGGTTTTTCGTAGCCGGACTTTTTGTTTTTTGATATTCTATAGGTGGAATTGAACCCAGGAAAGGGCGCTGGGAAAATTCTAGTTTTCCCATGGCGGAATCATTCAAACCGAGGGGTTTGAAAGAGGAGTCCGCGTCAGCGGACGACGAGGGTTCTATCCGCCACAGGCGGAGAATTCCCTCCAAGGGCACCATTCGACTCGTTTCGCTCGTTTATGGTCTGTGACTACTTAATCTATGAAAGTAACGAAGTATAATAAACTAGTGCGAGACAAAATTCCGCAAATTATTAAAGCGGATAAAAGAGTTCCTAGGTTGGTTATTCTTAACCATAAACGTTTTGTGGAAGAGTTAAAGAAAAAACTGGTCGAAGAGTCTGTCGAGTTTCAGAAAACTCGAGGCAAGAAAGAAGCTCTCAACGAGCTGTCGGACGTACTAGAAGTTTTACAAACAATCGTTCGTGTTCAAAAAATTAAGTGGAACGAAATTGAAAAGAACCGAAGGGCCAAGAATAAAGAACGGGTCGGGTTCAAAAAAAGAATTTTTCTTAAAGAAGTGAAAGAACTAGGCTAAATAATTTTAAAGAAGTATTTTTTACTAGTTCTGGAAGTTAATTTCAAAAGGGTACATTCCCATTCCACACGATCCTTGCAAGGTGCCTTCTTTGGGAACGCCTAAGTCAATATCGGTTACACCAGATGCGGGAAGTATTTTACTAACGCCCATACTTGGAATACGAATTGACGAAGAACAATCAAAGGTTCCGTTTGTGTTAAACCTTAAAACAGTTGGTAAGCCAGCGGTGGCCGTGCTTACTCTCGGTTGATAGCCACCCTTGGCGTTTAATTGCACCAATTGTTTTCCATTAATTACGCTAACATTACCTATTGAAGAGGCATTGTTGTTGGTATTAGGGCTTCCTTTTGAAAGTATAAAAATACCCCCAACCAGAATACCAACGACGATGATTACTATAGTGGTTGATTTCATAGTTTTAAAAGTTAAAGATTGGCGCGATCGCTCCAATAACAACAAAACTGTTTATAAGATTAAGTAGCGCAAACATAATAACAATTAGTCCGGCAGTTTTGAAGAAGACTCCGGCTTTGGCGCTGTTTTGTATACTAAAAGAGCTGAAACTAATTAAAACGAGAACTGGCAAAGTTCCTAAAGCAAAAGCTAACATTGTGAGTCCGCCCTTAAGGAAGCTACCCGTTGATAGGGTGTAAATTTGCATAGATTGTGTAAACCCGCACGGTAAGAAAAAAGTGGCGACACCGACGAGAAAAGGTGTGAGGGTATGATTGAATTTTGATATACCTAAGGCGTGGCGAGATAAAAACTTTGGCATTGAAGGTTGAAGCTTTTTCGTCCAGTTAAAAATATCCAAAAGATTAACTCCAAGAATCAGCATAACCACACCAATGGTTAAGCCTAAGATAAAAGTCATTAAAGTATTTAGGGCAAAAGCAGAACCAATTGCTCCAATGACCCCGCCGAGTAAAAAGAAAGAAATAATTCTACCCGCATGAAACAAAAGTTGTGGTTTTATTTTATCGCCCTCTTTGGCAAAAGTAGATGACATAGAAAGAACCAAACCACCAACAACCGCCATACAAGTTGACAGAGAAGCAATAACCCCAATAGCCACCGCTGTTCCATAAGAAACAGAACTTGTATTTATAAGATTTACTAATCCAATTTTTTGTAGAACGATAAACGAAAAACCAAAAGCAAAAGCTATTGGTATGGCTATTTTAAAATCAGACCAGTTTGTTTTTGTTATTTGTTTTTCCGTAGACAAACTATAACCATGTTTTGTAAGAACGGTTGTTAGTTCTTTGGCAATATCTTCCGGTACCATATCTTGGAAATCTCCCGAAATTTCTACCGAGTTGGTTGATAGACTAGACTTAGCGGAAATTACCAAAGGATGATCTTGGAGCTCGCTTTCCGTTAAAACTATACAGGCGTTGCAGTGCATTCCTTTAACGTGGAAGGTATATGTTTTTTGCGTAGAAGTAACCATATTATTTACAGTTTTTTTGCTTTAAGGCGTAAAGAATTTCCAACCACTGACACACTAGAAAAAGCCATAGCCAGTCCGGCGAAGACTGGACTTAATAGCCAGCCGAAGAAAGGGTAAAAGATTCCACTAGCCAGTGGTATGCCGACAATATTGTAAGCAAACGCCCAAAAAAGATTTTGTTTAATACCGCGCATTGTCATCTTGGAAAGATGTATGGCCTTAACCAGTTTGGAAATATCTCCATAGAGAAGAGTAATACTGGCGCTTTCAATAGCCACGTCGGTTCCGGTGGCCATAGCAATTCCAATATCCGCTTGGGCTAACGCCGGGGCATCATTAACTCCGTCTCCAGCCATCGCCACAACCTTACCCTGCGCTTGTAGTTTTTTTATTACGTTTAATTTATCTTCGGGCATTACTTCGGCTACCACCTCGTCAATACCAACCTGTTCGGCAATATAGTGAGCGGTGTTTTTATGATCGCCCGTTAGCATTACTAATTTAATATCAAGTTTATGTAAACGAACTATTGCTTCTTTGGCTTCTGGTTTTATGGCATCGGCCACCATCATCACGCCCAACACTTTATCTTTGGTCGCAAGAACAACCGGAGTTTTGCCTTCTACGGTTTCTTTTTCTAATGAATCAGTATCAAAAGCAAGATTAAGATTTTGTATCAGTTTTAGATTACCGGCGAAGTACTCAATATCATCAACCTTCCCTTTAAGCCCTTGTCCTTTAATAGCCTCAAAATTATTTATCGGAGCAAGGGTAATATGGCGCTCGTTTGCGTACGAAATAATAGCGTCGGCAATGGGGTGTTCTGACTTTTTTTCTAAAGATGCCAATAAAGAAACAAGTTCGTCGTTTGTTTTTTCGGAGAAGTTATTAATTGAGACCAGTTCCGGTTTTCCTTTGGTGATAGTGCCAGTTTTGTCGACGACAACAACCCTAACATGATGAAGTTTTTCTAACGAGCCGGCATCTTTTATTAGTATGCCCTCTTTGGCGCCCTTGCCAACGCCGACAATAATAGCCGTTGGTGTCGCTAAACCGAGAGCGCAAGGGCAAGCAATAACTAAAATTCCAACAAAGGAAACCAAACCATAAGAAAGGGATTGAGAAAATCCTAGGTATTGGCTACCAATAAATAACCAAGCACCGAGAGTTACAAAAGAAAAGACTAAAACAATTGGCACAAAAACACTGGAGATTTTATCGGCCAATGCCTGTATTGGGGCCTTACTTCCTTGCGCCTCTTCAACCATTTTAATGATGTGCGCGAGAAGTGTGTCGGCTCCAATTTTTGTTGCTTTAAAAGTAAACGATCCGTTGGTGTTAATAGTTCCGGCAACAACTTCGTCGCCAATATTTTTTTGCGCCGGCATTGGTTCACCAGTTACCATCGATTCGTCTATATAAGACGAGCCATCAGTAATAATACCGTCAACTGGAATTTTGCCTGCCGGTTTAACAATAATTAAATCACCAAGAACTACTTGATCCGAAGGGATTTCAATTTCTTTTCCATTTCGAATAACCAACGCGGTTTTTGCCTGAAGGTTAAGAAGTTTTTCTATGGCGTCACCGGTTTTAAGTTTTGAGCGGGCTTCAAGATACTTTCCAAGAGCAATAAAAGCGATAACCACAATAGTAACGTCATAATAGGTTTGTTCCACGTTTATATATGGTTGAAGAGTTTCTTCAAAAGCCGTAACAATAAAACTGTAAAGAAATGCGACCATTGTTCCTATACCAATTAGTGTGTCCATATTGGCTTTGCCGTAACGTAAAAAACGATAAACGCCCTTGAGGTAGGGTTGACCTACTACAAATAAAGTATAGGTGGCCATTATTGGCAACAAGTGATGAAAAAACTCTTCCCACAGAAAAGGCATGGCAGGAACGATACTGAATTCGGAAAAAATATCCCAACCCATTATGAAAACACTTAGAATAGTCAGAGGGACAACAGAGATAATTTTATTTTTCATTTCTTTGAGCTCGGCCAGTTTTTCGTTTTTTGATTGATTTAATCCAAGATGAGCCGCGTGTTCGTCCGGAGACATATTCATTGATTCGGCTGTTGGTATAATTAAGGAATAACCCAAAGGTTCCACTTTTTTGGAAAGGTGATGAGCGGTTGTTTTGGTTTCGTCAAAAGTAATTTTAGCGGTTTCGGTTCCATAATTTACTTCAGCGGATTCAACCCCTTCCGTTTTTTTAAACGTTTTTTCTATGATGCCGGCGCACGAAGCGCAATGCATACCTTTTATTTTGTAAGTTTGTGGTTTATTCATAAATTTTATTTACGTTTAAGTCGATAAACCTTTAATATTTCTTCTTTAGCTTTACTCTCTTTACCTTTTCTAATTTGTTCAATGGCGCAAGTGCTTAAGTGGTTTTCCATTAGCAAGTCTTCAATTCCAGAAAGAGCTTGTTTGATAGCCGAGGTTTGGGTAATAACATCTATGCAATAGGTATCTTTTTCCACCATTTCTTGAAGGCCTCTTATTTGGCCTTCAATAATTTTGAGACGACAAAGTAACCGTTGTTTTGAGCCTGTTTTCATAATGAATAAAGTATATACCCCCTAGGGGTATTTGTCAATAGTATTTGAGTTGGTTAAATTTTTTATAGGGTAGTATTGGTATTCTTGCCAAAAACATAATTTTTAGAGTATTCTTTTCGAGATACGGTATAAATATGGGCCTGTAGTAAAGTGGTATTACGCCATAAAAATTGTACATTAAATAATTTCACAACTGACTGGGCCCATAGTAAAGTGGTATTATGCGGCATTCGCATTGCCGAGGCCCGGGTTCGATTCCCGGTGGGTCCAGTCAGTTGTGAAAAGAAATACTTGTTTAGCATCGCACCTGCCCGAACGTACCGGTTCCCCACCAGAAGGACATTTGTTGGCTGGGGTACGGGCGGGTTACGGTGGCGTGAGTTTGGCCAAAAATTCCGAACCGAAATTCTGAATTTAAAAACCGCAAAAGAATCCGGAGAAAAACATCGGCTTGAACTGCATTTATTTTTGGGAAAAGAAAATTTTTAATCATACTTTTTAGTCGAAGAAAAATATTTAATAATCTTAATTTCAAAAGCATATGAACAATAAAGGATTTGCAAATATTATTCTTATCGTTTTGGTCGTAATACTTGCTGGTGTAGCCGGTTATTTTGCTTTAGTGAAAAAATCACCAGAAGTTGTTCAGCAAACGAACCCATCATCTCCCACTCAGACACAAGCCATTAAATCTCCAACCATAACCTCTTTTAAAACAAAACGTGTTGGCGATTCTGCTATTTTGTATAGTGTTACTTCGGATGGTAAAGAAACACAGACGGGCCTCAAGGTTCCGTATACTTGGGATACTAAGGTCTGGGGCATTATAATAAACATTGTGGTATCTCCCGACCGCAGTCTGGTAACATACAACACATATACCCCCGATTCCAACAATCCCTTTTTGATGAGTTTTTATGTGGCTGGGGTTGACGGACAAAATGTCAGAAGGATTGGCACTCAAACATGGCCTGAAGGTTCGGGGCAAATTATTGATGAAAGTCTTCGATGGTTGGATTCCAGCCATGTGGCTTATAGTATTGTAACTATTGGTGGGGAATGCGAAGAGTGTGAATATCAAGGCGAGATCAGAACCTATTCCATAGACATAAATAAAGGAACAACCTCTCTAATACAGACTCAGAAGAAAAAATAACAGTGAAAGAATTTGCCACCAAAAAAAACTTGAAATTGTCAAAGTTCAGAATTTCGGTTCTGACTTTTTTAAACAAACATCACCAACCGATCCGTTTTGTATTAAACGGCAATTTATGAAACGAGGTTCAATAGTTTTTCTCCAGACAGTAGTTATACTTATTGGTCTTGGTACACTTTTTCTTTTGCTTTGGGAACCGCAGATTGAGGGCAGGAATGTTCACGCTACAAACTTTGAAATATACTTCAAAGATCCATTTCTGGTGCTTGTGTATGTAGGGGCCATCCCGTTCTTTATTGCACTGCATCAAGCGTTCAAGGTGCTGGGGTATGCAGGACAAAATAAGGTATTCTCGTTAGCGGTCATAAAATCTTTGTGTACTATAAAGTACTGTGCCATAATCATCATCGGCTTTGTTCTTGTAGAAGAAATTTTTATTATATTTAATCATGGTAATGATGATCTCGCCGGCGGAGTTTTTATGGGCATTCTAATCATCTTCGGTTCAATCATGGTGGCCACCGTGATGGCGTTGTTTGAGAGGATTTTACAGAATGCCGTGGATAAAATTAATTAAAAGATTATTTTATAATGGCATTGTTGATGTTTGCCGAATGTGTAAAATCCCAATAACTTGCTTTCAACTGACTTAAATAATATCATCACCCATTTGAGACACTAGTATTTAGCTTAATTTATAAAATTTTTAGATATTATATTTATGAAAGAAAAAACAACTCATATATTAAATGCTTCGTCTAATCTTTTAGGTTTTTGTTTTTTTGTTCTGGTCTCTATTAAATCTTTTGGTTTTGCCAATGTCACCGTTCTGGATGAAATAGTGTCGTTAAGTATTTTGTTGTTTGTTTTTAGTTGTTTTTTGTCATTTTTATCGATACGAAGTACTGACAAGAGAAGTGATGAATATGAAAAATATGCAGATTATGTTTTTGTTGTTGGTCTAGCATCTTTGTTAATAATTTCCATAGCCATTTTCTTTAGTATCGTTTAGTTAAAAGTTTGACTTCAATTATTTTATTGGTATTATTACCTCCATGTCAGATACGCTGTTTAATTTTTTGGGCATTCCTGAAGTTGATTTAACCGACGCTGAGGCGGTTATTTTACCCGTGCCGTTTGAAGAAACAGTTTCTTACGGTCATGGTACATCAGCCGGACCCAACGCTATTATTGAGGCCTCTCAACAGGTGGAACTTTATAACGTTGATCTTGGGAATGAATTGCAGGAATTAATTAAAATTACAACCGTGGCGCCAGTAACGGGCGACCGTAGCGCTATGATCGAGGCGGCAGCAAAGTATGTTGATAAATTTTTAGTTACTCTTGGTGGCGAGCACTCAATTACCCCAGAAGTTATCAAACCATTTATCAAAAAGTATTCTGACTTGTCGGTGTTACATATTGATGCCCATACCGATATGCGTGAAGAGTGGGAAGGATCTAAAAATTCTCATGCTTGCGCCATGCGTCGCGTCCAAGACCAAGGGGTAACAAGTATTGTTCAAGTGGGTATCAGGAATACTGCCAAAGAAGAACAACAGTATTTAAACAAAGACAATATTTTTTGGGGTAGTAAATTCGATTTAGATAAAATATTGTCAAAACTTAGCCATAATGTTTACTTGTCGTTTGACGTTGACGGTTTAGATGCGGCTGTTATGCCGGCAACTGGTACACCAGAACCAGGCGGGTTGTCTTACGATCAAGCGATTGAGATCATTAAAACCGTAGCTAAAGAAAAAAATATTGTAGCGGCCGATTTTATGGAGCTTGCGCCTATTAAAAATTTCCCTGCTTATGACTTTTTGGTGGCTAAACTTATTTATGAGTTATTAAGTTCTAAAGTTAAAAAAACTAATTAGTATTTATAAATAATTTTATGGGTAAAATTACAAAAAAACAGTTGCTCAAAGATAAGATTGAGCATATTGATATCAAAAAACTTGATGTCACTGGTTTAGTTGAGGCGTATGGTAAAATGTCGTTTTCGTCTCGCGATCTTGCGCGTGCGACGGAAATTTATAATAAAATGCTAGCTGATAAAAAAGCTTCAGTTTGGTTAACGCTCGCTGGTTCCACGAGTGCCGCCGGTTGTATGCAGGTTTATGTTGATATGGTGAAGAATAAAATGGTCGACGTAATAGTTGCGACCGGTGCCTCTATAGTTGATATGGATTTTTTTGAAGCCCTTGGATTTAAACACTACAAAGGCACACCATTTATCGACGATGGGCTTTTGCGCAGTTTATATATTGATCGCATCTACGACACATTTATTGACGAAGAAGATCTTCAAGCGTGCGACAAGACCATTAAAACAATTGCCGATTCTTTGGAACCGCGTCCATATTCTTCGCGGGAGTTTATTCGAGAGATGGGGCGATATTTAACTAAACATTCTAAAAAGAAGGACTCTTTGGTTCAGGTTGCGTTCGAGAATAACGTGCCAATTTTTTGTCCGGCCTTTTCGGATTCTTCAGCTGGTTTTGGTTTAGTTCTTCATCAATGGAAAAATCCAAAGAGTCACGTCAGTATTGACTCGGTTAAAGATTTTTTGGAGTTAACAAAAGTAAAAATTAACAGTAAGGATTCCGGACTTTTGATGGTTGGGGGCGGGGTGCCAAAGAATTTTGCCCAAGATACAGTTGTCGCCGCTGAGGTTTTAGGATTTGAAGCCCCAGTACATAAATATGCCGTACAAATTACAGTGGCCGATGTACGTGACGGAGCGTGTTCTTCTTCAACACTTAAAGAGGCGTCTTCGTGGGGTAAGGTAAGCACTGTTTATGAACAGATGGTTTACGCTGAAGCAACAATGGCGTTGCCAATTCTTGTTGCCCACGCGTATAAAACCGGACATTGGAAAAAACGCGCAAAAAAAGATTTTAGTAAAATGTTGGATAAATAGAATTTGAACGATTGAATAAATTTTTAAGCAGTAACCCCATCCGCCTAGGCGGATGGGGTTACTGCTAGGAGTTTTGTTTTCTGTGTTTTAAGCTATAATCTGTTTATATGTCTTCTTGGATTATTTATGCTATTTTGTCTGCCATTTTTGCCTCGCTCGTGGCTATATTTGGCAAAATTGGAATAAAAGATATTGATTCAACCTTAGCCACCACGGTTAGGGCGGTTATTATGTCTTCTTTTCTTATAATAGTATCGTTGACGCTCGATAAGGCTAGACTCTTAAATACTATTTCTGCTCGTCCATTTGTATTTATTGTTTTGTCGGGTATTGCCGGGGCAATGTCTTGGTTATTTTATTTTTTTGCCATAAAAAACGGGCCAGTTAGTGGTGTTGTCGCCATTGATAGATTAAGTGTTGTTTTTGCTGTTATTTTAGCCGCACTTTTTTTGAGCGAAGGATTAACTTGGAAATCGGGGGTCGGGGCATTATTGGTTACCGGCGGTGCTGTTCTTCTTAGTTTGCCTCGTTAAAGTTATATGGTTTTAATAAATTTATATATTTTTATTTTGGCTATATTTTTGGCTATTTTAGAAATACAAACCGAAGGTAAAGATGGTTGGGCGGCCGCTTTGCCAACTTGGCGCGCTCGTAAGGATTCTCGACTAGGGAAGTATTCCGCCAAATTTATGAGCGGCAAAGAACTAACCGGTTATCATGCCAGCCTTTTTTCTTTTTTGATTTTAGTTTTTGGTATGCCTTACGCTTTTGGCCTTCCTTTAACTATTGCGGAGTTATCAAAAATGACAGCTTTATTTTTGTTGTTTATTGTATTGTGGGATTTTTTATGGTTTGTAATGAATCCATATTTTGCCATGAAAAATTTTGATAAAGGACATATCTTATGGCATAAACATTGGGTTTGGCGAGCGCCAAGAGACTATTACTATGGAGTTATTTTTTCTTTTTTTATAATTTTGTTGGGACAAATTTTTTCTGGTAATAATGATTTAATAATATGGTGGTTAAAAAATATAGGATTGTTTATTTTTGAAACCATTATTCTTATGGTTTTTACCTCTTATGTTTTAGGTATAGATAATTGGCATCAAGATGATCCAACACATTTAAATCTTAAAAATTAATATGATTGAGTCAACAAATAAATCGTTTAAAAAAATAGTTATTGCTTTAGCCGTTTATTTAACCTCGCTTTTTGCGGCTAATACCCTTGGTCTTAAAATAATGCCTTTTATTTTGAATACACATTTATCAGTTGCGGTATTTTCATTTCCAATAATTTTTTTAACGACGGACGTTATTGGAGAAATTTATGGTAAAAAAATTGCCAAGTTTTTTGTTTTGGCGGGGTTTATAAGTACGGCGCTATTCATTTTTTATTCCTTAATTTCTTTGTGGATGCCATGGTCGACGAGCGGGTTATGGGCGCGTGATGGTTATAATTTAATTTTTGGAGTTTCTGTTCGTATCGCCATTGCTTCGCTTACCGCCTTTTTGATTGCTGAATATCAGGATGTTTTATCATTTTTCTTTTTTCGGGAAAGAATGGGTATTAAATATTTTTGGTTGCGATCGTTTTTGTCAAATCTTTGGTCGCAATTTTTTGATTCCGCAATTTTTATGATTATTGCTTTTGCCGGAGTTTATCCGACCAAGGTTTTAGTTAGTATTATGATTTCTTGGTGGCTTTACAAAGTAATTATGGGCGCGCTCTATACTCCGTTGTCGTATATTGGCCTCTGGTTGCTTAAAGAAGAAAAAGCCTAGAGTAGCTGATTAAGGTTTTACTTTGGTTATATATGGGACAAAATAAAGTATTTACAACTAATAAATATGGTGAAAAATTAGTCGGGCTTATTGATTTTTCGAACATTAAACAAGAAAAACAAGGAACAATTATTTTAGTTCACGGTTTTGGTGTCGACAAAACAGATTGCGGTATGTTTGATGAAATAGCCCCAGCCTTAACAAAAGAAGGTTTTACTGTCTATCGTTTTGATTTTTCTGGTCGTGGTGAGAGTGAGGGTAATTATTCAAAAACCAGTTTGAGTAAACTAGTAGAAGACTTGCGTTCAATTATAGATTTTGTAAAAATTCAACCAAACGTAGATGCTAATAGGATCGGTTTGGTTGGTATGTCTTTGGGTACATCGGTGGCCATTGGTTTAAATGCTTCAGAAATTGCCACTTATGTATTGTTAGGTACGGTTGCTAAACCATATGAAAGCTTAAGGAAACTTTTTGAAAAACATACTTTTAATCCTAATGGTATAAGTATTAGGATAACATCACGAGGAAAACGAATTGAAATGGGCCCACAGTTTTGGACAGACTTTGATAAATATGATTTAGTTAAAACCATTGTAAATGTTGAAAAACCAATTTGTTTTATTCATGGGGAGCTAGATTCTAAGACAAGTATTACTGAAACCGAGGAATTGTTTTACAAAGCCAACGAGCCTAAAAAGCTTGTAGTTGTAAAAAATTCAGACCACGATTTTGAACAACCGGTTGAGCGTCAAGAAATGATTAAGGAAACATTGGAGTGGTTTAATAAATATTTGTAAGATATATGGATTTAAAATTATTTTTTTCCACCTTTTTATTAATTTTTTTAGCGGAGCTAGGTGACAAAACACAGCTCGCGGTTTTAGCTTTAAGCGCCAAAGAAAAATCTTACATAACTATTTTTGTGTCAGCCATTCTTGGTTTTGGTTTAGCTACATTAATTGCTATTGTTTTTGGTATATTGGGAGAAAAATTTATTCCTATTAAGATTATTGAAAAAATTTCCGTCACTGCTTTTGTTATTATTGGGCTTTTAATTTTTTTCAATAAAATATAGATTAAAATTGCTATATACCCCATTCTATAGAATTGGGTATATAGCTAGTTGTGCGCGTGAATATTGTAGGGTAATTTCGAGGAATATTTATTATAGATCATTTGCTTGCGGTGAGATTCTTGATAATGTAAAGTAATCAAGTATGGTAGAAGATTTCAAAAAAATTAATGTTGGTTTAATTTTTGGCGGTAAAAGCACCGAGCACGAAGTATCTTTGCGTTCAGCTAAAAGTATTTATGAAGCACTCGACAAAAACAAGTATAATGTTTTTTTAATTGGCATCGGACACAATGGGCAGTGGTTTCTCGAGGAAGATGCTAAAAAGTTTTTAGCAGCTGGTAGTGTAGAAAATTTTGTGAATCCGACAGTCGTCACACCTGTTTCCACCAAAGAAACAACCCTAACAGAAACCAAATCCGGCAAAGACGTTGGAATAATTGATGTCGTCTTTCCAATTATCCACGGCACCTATGGTGAAGATGGGTGCTTGCAGGGTTTTCTTGAACTCTTGGATGTTCCTTATGTTGGTCCGAGTGTTTTAGGTTCAGCCGTTGGTATGGATAAAGACGTAGCCAAACGATTATTAGTAGAAGCCAACATAGCGGTGGCTGATTATGTATCGCTTCACGGTTATGATAATTGGCGACCCAAGCTGGATGAATTTATAGGTAAACTTGGTTTGCCGGTTTTCGTAAAACCTGCCAATTTAGGTTCTTCTGTTGGAATTACAAAAGCCAAGACAAAAGCCGAACTTGAAACGGCTATTGATTTAGCTTTTTCTTATGATACAAAAGTACTAATTGAAAAAAATATTATCGGAAGAGAGTTAGAGTGCGCCGTGCTTGGGAATGATCGTCCCGAGGCTTCGATTCTTGGAGAAGTAATCCCTACCCATGAGTTTTATTCTTATGAGGCAAAATATTTAGACGAAAATGGAGCAGTTCTTGATATACCCGCAAAATTAACGATTGAACAGACCAAAAAGGGGCAAGCTTTAGCCATAAAAGTTTTTCAAACATTAGAATGTTCTGGTATGGCGCGTGTTGATTTCTTTTTGACAAGTGACAACGAATGGTATGTAAACGAAGTCAACACAATTCCCGGATTTACTTCGATTAGTATGTATCCAAAACTGTGGGAAGCTTGTGGCGTATCTTATTCTGAGCTTTTGAATAAATTAATTTCGTTAGCGATTGAGAAAAAAACATCGCAAAAGAAAATCAAAAGGAGTTATTCTTAAGTAGAAAATTGCCAGTAACTTGTTTTTGTAATACGATTCCTTTAAGTAGTGTCAGCTCAATTCAAGGGGCTGTTTTATTCTAGAAAACCTAAGACTATGAATAAATCTTTAAATAGAGCGCAAGAAGCTTTTTTGAGACTAGTTAGAAACCAAGCGACCAGTTCTGCGGCTCACGCTATTAAACAAATGCACCCAGCAGACTTGGTGCAACTTTTGCCTTATTTGCAAGCTAGTGAACAAACATGGTTTGCCGAAAACTTACTTCGCGCCGGAAAATTGGGGGGCGTTGTCAGTGAGCTAGACGAAAATCTTGTTCCGCATTTTTTAAGTAATATTACGTTAGAAAAATTTGCCGAAGCTTTAGAAGAAATTGATCCGGCAGACGTTGCTGACTTAATTAACGTTGTTCCAGAAGACAGGCGACAAGCAATTTTTGAAAGATTAACGGGCAATCAAAAATTAGCAGTTGGTAAACTTTTAAGTTACGCGCCAGATACCGCCGGCGGTATTATGACGACCGAATTTTTGGCTTTGCCGGAAACTTTATCGGTTGCCGAAGCTATAGATTTTATTCGCGATCAAGAACGCCCAGAAGAAATTCATAATGTTTATATTGTCGACGCCAACGACCAGCTTGTGGGCGTCGTTTCTTTTAGAGACCTTGTTTTGTCTGTTCCCAAAAAGAAATTGAGTGAAATAATGACCAAAGATCCGGTGGCTGTTCGTCCACATGCCAATCAAGAATTAGTGGCCGACATAATTGCTCGTTATAATTTACTTTCCGTTCCAGTTATCGATGAGAACCATAGATTAATTGGTCGAGTTACCGTTGATGATGCTATTGATGTTTTGCGAGAAGAAGCGACAGAAGATATTTACCACTTAGCGAGTTTGGGTAAAGAAGACCACATTTCTTCTCCTGTTCTTATTTCTTCAAAGAGACGCGTTCCGTGGTTGTTAATTAATTTAGGTACCGCCATTTTAGCCGCGTTAACCGTTTCTTTGTTTAGTGATACAATATCTCGCTTTGTTATTTTGGCGGCGATGATGCCGATAATTTCAGGGATGGGCGGAAATGCCGGAACACAATCTTTAACGGTTGTTGTTAGGGGTTTGGCGCTGGGAGAGGTGGATTGGAGTTTGGGATTAAAAGTTATCGGCAAAGAATTGGGTATTGGTATTTTGAATGGTTTAATTATTGGCGTTGTTATTTTTGTTTTAACTTATGCTTGGTATCATAATTTTGGTTTGGCTTTAGTTATGTTTTTGGCGATGATGGGGAATTTAATTATTGCCGGTTTGGTCGGGGCATTTATTCCCTTGGCTTTGCGAAAACTTAAGCAAGACCCGGCTTTAGGCTCAAGTATTTTTGTGACGACCGCCACTGATGTTGGTGGTTTTATGCTTTTTCTTGGCCTAGCAACAATGTTTATCAAGATTATTGTTGGGGAATAAATGTTTGCTTTAGAAGTAAAAGATTTAAAAAAAGAGTACAAAGGAACACCAGCGCTCGCGGGAATTTCTTTTGATATTAAGGACGGAGAATTTTTTGGATTTCTTGGGCCGAATGGCGCCGGTAAAACCACCACTATTGGCGTAGCGACTGGGTTGGTTACACCCGACTCGGGAAGTATTGAGATTTTTGGTCACAATGCCGTCAAAGATTATCGTCAATCTCGCGCCTTAATTGGCCTTGCTCCGCAGGAGTTTAATGTAGATATTTTTCGTCATTCATGGGAGACGTTAATAAACAATGCTGGATTTTTTGGTATTTCCCGCGGTGAAGCAAAAGTTAGAGCAGAAAAACTTTTACGTAAGTTTGATTTATGGGAACAACGATTTAAAACTTTTCAAAAATTATCAGGCGGAATGAAGCGTCGATTAATGCTGGCTCGCGCCTTAATACATGAACCAAAACTATTAATTCTTGACGAACCAACGGCTGGGGTCGACGTGGAGCTTCGTCATTTTTTATGGAGTGAATTGAAAACTATACAAAAACAAGGAACAACAATTTTATTGACTACGCATTATCTTGAAGAAGCGGAACAGCTTTGTGAAAGGATTGCCATAATTAACAAAGGCAAAATTTTGCTAATTGAGGAAACAAAAGCTCTTTTAGAAAGATATGGGCAGAAAAAACTTGAAGAAATTTATTTAAGTTTAATTGGCGGCGACAATGAAAAGATGTAGCGAAAATTTTTCTTTAATTAATTGGGTTGGCCTAACTACTCTTATTTCGCGCGAAGTAAGGAGGTTCATAAAAATATGGGCGCAGTCTTTACTCCCGCCAATTATTACCTCGCTGTTATATATATTAATTTTTGGTCATTTTTTAGGTTCAAGTATTCAAGAAATTTTACCCGGTGTTTCTTACATTGATTTTATGATTCCGGGGTTACTAATGATGAACGTTATTTCTGGCGCATTTTCGAACACCTCCGCTTCTATATATATAGGTAAATTTCAAAACTCTATTCAAGAATTATTAGTGGCTCCATTTTCATATGTGGAAATGGTTTTGGGTTATATTATTGCGTCTACATTACGCGGGGTTTTGGTTGGCTTGGGAGTTTATATTATTGCTATTTTCTTTACCTCGGCAACTATATTACATTTTTGGTTTTTTCTTTTCTTTATTTTAGCTACTTCAATATTATTTTCTTGTTTGGGGGCAATCGTTGGCTTGTGGGGACAAACATTTGACCATATTAATTTGCCGCAAACTTTTATTTTATTGCCATTATCTTTTTTCGGCGGAGTTTTTCACTCCATTCGTTTATTGCCAGATTGGGTACAAACATTAAGTCGGGTTAATCCTGTTTTTTATATGGTAAATGGTATTCGAGCGAGTATGATTGGTTCGGCCGATGTTGGAATTTTACAGGCGGCTATCGTTGTATCTATTTTGGCGATAATTGCCTTTATTTTGTGTGTTTATCTTTTTCGTTCTGGATACAATTTGAGAAGTTAAGACTAATCTTGTGAGTTTTTTCCGACGGTGCTAAGGTACCGTCGTTTGCTTTTAGGCCAGGTGTTTACAATTTCTACAGCGAAGGGATTCCGTACAAGGAGTCTCTCCCTAGAATCATCGAGCAGCAGGTCGCTCGAAAGGAGACAGGGTTATGAGGATTGGAATCATTGGTGGAGGTGGGCGCGAGGTCGCTTTGGCAAACGCCCTTTACAACACGGGTCGTAGGATTCGTGAGGTAACGCACGTTTATGGTATTGGACGGTCCGTTGCCGGCGGGTACTTCGCTGGCTTCGCGCCGCTCGATCCCATGGACGACGTAGCGATTGCCGCTTTCGTTGCCAGTAAAGGTATCGATGCGGTCGTCGTCGGATCAGAAGTGCCTCTCTGTAATGGCATCGTCGATCGGTTGACCGCCCGTGGCATACCTGCGGTCGGTCCGACAGCTACAGCGGCACAACTCGAAGGAAGCAAGGCGTTTTCTGCTTGGTTGTGCGAGAAGTATCGGATTCCGGCAGCGGTTTCGATTGTTTGCACAACACCAGACGAGGTCTACGCTGCTACAGTTCAGCTACGGCGGCGTTTCCGTGTCATGCCGGTGATCAAGGCCGATGGTCTTGCCGCTGGCAAAGGTGTTTTTCTTCCGTCAAACATGCACGGTGTTCGTACTGCTGTGCGTCGTTTGATGGACGAACAACCGGGTGGAAAAATCGTTGTCCAACAGCGTCTCGCCGGTTGCGAGTTTTCCTTCCACGTCTTTACCGACGGTAGAGTGGCCATCAAATTCGGAAGTGTCATGGACTACAAACGGGAGCGTGATGGCGATGCTGGGGAGAACACCGGAGGAACGGGAGCTGTGTCCCCGGTGCCGTTCATGACGTCAGAGCTTGAAGATCAGGTGATGAGTGAGATCGCGATCCCGACGATTACCGCCATGGCAGCCGAAGGGGCTCACTACCGCGGCGTGTTGTATGTGGGTGGCATGCTGACGGAGAACGGTCCGAAAGTGCTCGAGTTCAATGTGCGACTTGGTGATCCAGAAGCGCAGGTGCTGTTGCCTAGGCTTGACCAAGTCCATGGCGCGAGTCTGGCGGAGTTGCTTCTCGCAACCACTAAGGACGGGGAGCTCGAGAAGCTCAACGTACGTTTGCGACCGGAGGCCGCAGTCTGCGTGGTGATGATGTCCGCGGGATACCCCAAGGCGCCAAAGAAGGGCGACCCCATCAGTGGACTTTCTACTTTCGTGGACGACACCGAAATCTTCCACGCGGGTACGAAACTTGCTGACGACAGGCGAACTTTCCTCACTGACGGTGGGCGCATCCTCGACGTTGTCGGGTTCGGCCAGACGGTGGAAGAGGCGCGCACGCGGGCCTATGCCCGCGTCGGCACCATCACTTGGGACGGCGAGCATCACAGGCACGACATCGCTGCCGGCTTCTAGTCGGACGGCAGGAAAACAACAAGGAGGTAATCAGGAGGGAAAGCGGCGCTTATGTTTCAAAGCGCCGTTTTTCCATGTTGCTTAATTTCTAAACTCCTTTAGGAAAATGTCGTGATAAAGGAAGTGTAATCCTTCGATTACAATATAATAATATTAAAATTTAAGACGTCCTCACCCTTCGGTCTCGAGACTTGTCTGTTACTCTTTTGCTTGTCCAAGAAAGTAGGCGGAAAGAAAGACACCCTCGACCATTACGTCGGGGTTTTGTTTATTCCACAACCAGACAGACGTAAAACTCATCTCACTATCGTTCGACTCAAACACTACGTCTGTTTCTTCTGGTTATTCCATAACAAAACCATCGACGTAAGGTCTAATGGATTTTGTGGCCTTTCTTAATGAAACCCATAAGTGTCACGTCGTGGTCAAGCAGACGAGACACAACGATAAAAACAGGAGTATGTTTGAGACGAAATGGAAAGTGAGGCGAGTTCACTCCTGTTCGTTGTGTCGAGGAATGACTTGCCCAACGTGAGCACTGAGGGCGGGTTTTCTTTCGTCTATTTCTTTGCCCGCACAAAGAAATAGACAAGCTAAAGGTTCGATAGCAATCGAACCAGCTTAATTAATATAATATTTTTACTCCCACTCCGTCGTCGCTGGTGGTTTAGAAGTTATATCGTATAAAACTCGGGTTGTGCCTTTTACTTCGTTTGTAATTCGCCATGAAAGACGAGCCAGAAAATCATGCGGAAGTCGCGCCCAGTCTGCGGTCATAATGTCGGACGAGGTAATAATACGAACAACAATAGGATAGGCGTAATTTCTTTCGTCGCCTGTAACTCCAACAGTTTTCTGGCTGAGTAGTTGCGCAAAGAAATGATAAAACTCATCTTCTTTTTTTATTCTTTTTATTTCTTCGCGCACAATGGCGTCCGCTTCGCGCACAATGCGTAATTTTTCCAGAGTAACTTCTCCGGCAATTCTAATGGCTAAACCCGGGCCGGGAAATGGTTGACGCCAAACCAATTTTTTTGGAAGACCCAGAGCTTCTCCCAATTCTCGCACCTCGTCTTTAAAAAGGTCGCGCAATGGTTCAATAAGTTTAAATTTTAGTCCTTTAGGTAAACCGCCAACATTGTGATGTGATTTAATTACTCTGGCGGTTTTACCGCTTTGCGCCTCGGCCGATTCAATAACATCCGAATGGATTGTTCCTTGAGCCAAAAATTTCGGTGTCGGTTTTATTTTTTTAATGGCTCTTTCAAAAGTCTTAATAAATTCTTTGCCAATTATTTTTCTTTTTCTTTCTCCGTAAGTTATGCCTTTTAGTTTAGACAAAAATTGTTTTTCGGCATTAACATATTTTATGCGACAATTTAGGTGTTGAAAAATTTTACGCACATCATTAGGTTCGTTCTGGCGCATAAAACCATGATTAACAAAAATCGCGGTTAATTGTTTACCAACAGCTTCTCCCACAAGTGCCGCCGTAACTGTTGAATCAACTCCACCCGAAACCGCCACCACAACATGGTTGCTACCGACAGTATCTTTAATATTTTTTATTTTAGTATTTATAATATCGCCAACATTCCAATTTTTTTTACATTTGGCAATACCAACCAGAAAATTTTCGAGCATTGTTGAACCTTGTTTTGTGTGTTCTACTTCAAGATGAAACTGAATACCAAAAAGTTGTTGTTTATTATTAGCCATAACGGCTGCCATCGAGTTGTTGGTATTGCCTAAACATACAAAACCTCGCGGTAATTTTGTGACTACGTCCCCATGCGACATCCAGACAGTGGTTTTTGATTTTATTCCACGCAGGAGGGGATGTGCTTGTTTAACGTTAAGCGTAACCGGTCCATACTCACCGTTGGGGGCTTTGCGCACTTCTCCACCAAGAAGGTGCGTCATAATTTGTAGACCATAACAGATCCCCAAAACAGGAATACCCAGTTCAAATATTTTTTTATTGATAGTCGGCGCGTTTGGGGAGTAGACCGAGTCCGGTCCGCCAGAAAGAATAATTGCCTCCGCTTCGCGCAGTTTGGTTAAAGGTACGGTAAACGAAACAAGGGTGGCCTCAACCCCCAAAGCTCGAACGCGCCGTCCAATTAAGTGTGAATATTGCGATCCAAAATCGATAATGTAAACCATGTTTAAGGAAGCCTGTCCACGACAAATGTCGCGTCAAAAGCGTTTTTGATAAGTTGTTTTATTTCTTCACGGCTAAAGACGTGATTAGTAATTAAAAAATTAATTTCTGCCCAAAGGTTTGTTTCGTACATTTCCGGACCATCCGTATTTATCGTTAGTTTAACTCCAGCCTCAAAAAGTGTTCGGTAGGCGTGTTTTAGGGCGGCTGTATTTTTAAATACGCCGACTTTTAAATTGGATGTAGGGCAGACCTCCAAAGTTATATTTTTTTCTTTCAGTAAGCCCATAAGTTTTTTATTTTGGTACGCTTTTACTCCGTGGCCGATTCTTTGCGGTTCGATTTTTTTGACGACGAGTTCCATTTCTTTTATCGATCCCTCTTCTCCGGTATGCAGGGTAATTCCTAAGCCGTGATTTTTTGCTTCACGGAACAGTTCAACATATTCTTCCATATTAAAACCAGGTACTTGCGGGCCGGCAATATCAATACCAATAACTCCGCGGTGTTGATACTTTAAAGCTTTGTGGTAAATAATTTCGTTTTTTTTGAAATCAAATTCTCTGGCCATCATTAATATGATACCGGCTTTTACTTCCGGATATTCCAACAAAGCGTTTTCCATTCCTCGAATCGTCGCTAAAATAATATGATCCAAATCACGTTCGCCACCGCGATTTCGTTTCATAGGATTATAGCGAATTTCATTAAGAACAATTCGATGGGAGCGATAAGCGCCGCCAATGGTTTGGTGTACCGCGGGTTCCATCGCCAAAGGTGAGGATTGAATTAATTCGGTCCAGTGGTATTTGTCGCCGTCAATTTGTAAAAAGCTTTTATATTTTTTCCGTACCGTAATCATATCTTCAAACTCCCAGTAGTTTTTTGTCGGTAGTTTAATGCCTTGTTCGTGAGCGAGCGTCCATAAAATAGAAGCGTCAACCGATCCGCCCACGTGTGAATGCAATTCGGCAAGCAGAATATTATTCGGCTGTTTTGGGGTTATTATTTTTTTACTTTCCATATTAGTTATAGTTAGGGGCAATTTTTTCTATGGTAATAGAATGAGGATGACTTTCGGCGCGACCAGCCGGAGTAATCTGAATAAAATGCGCGCGTTTTTGGAGTTCTAAAATATTGTTGGCGCCAATATAACCCATGCCTGCTCTTAAGCCACCCAACATTTGAAAAACAACTTCTTTAATTGAACCCTTGTATTGAATAATGCCCTCAACACCTTCCGGAACGTATTTTTTTGCTCCTTTTTGATTATAGCGATCTGAACTATTGCCGGATTCCATCGCGCCCAGCGAACCCATTCCGCGATAACGTTTAAACTTTTTACCATTGACGATAATAATATCACCCGGCGCTTCATCTGTGCCGGCAAGCATTGAACCAAACATAACCGTTTCAGCGCCAGCGGCGAGAGCTTTTACAATATCGCCGGAATATCGAATACCGCCATCGGCAATAACCGGAATATTTTTCTTTTTAGCTATGCGTGCGACTTCCACAATTGCCGTTAGTTGCGGTACGCCAACACCCGAAATGATTCGCGTCGTGCAAATTGCGCCCGGACCGACCCCTATTTTTAATGCGTCAGCATAAGGTAAAAAACTGGCTGCCGCTTCGGCGGTCGCGATGTTGCCAATAATTAATTCGGCACGTAGCTTTTGTTTTATTTTTTTAACTTCTTTAACTATTCCTGGTTTATGAACATGAGCCGAGTCAAGGGCAATAACGTCTATACCTAGTTTATCAAGCGCTTCTATGCGTTCGATGTCGTGTGGGCCAACCGCCGCCCCAACAACTAAACCTTTCTTTTTAACTTGCTCAACCATATGAGCCTGTTCAGCTACGGAACAGTTGCGATGAATAATGCCGATACCGCCCTCGTTGGCTATGGCGATAGCCATTTTGGCTTCCGTCACCGTGTCCATGGCCGCCGAAATAATTGGCGCCTTAATCGTAAGGCGCTTGGTTAAACGTGTTTCTGTTGTCACTGTTGACGGCCGAACATCTGATTCTTGCGGAATAAGCAAAACGTCGTCAAAGGTTAATCCAAGTGGAATCTTTATCATATGATGTCTAAGTATATACAAAAAGTGGCTGTTGGAACAGCCACTTTTTGGACGATTAAAAAGAAGAAAAATTAGCCAATATCTGATCCGGTTGAGTAAGAATTTAGGTGTTCTGGTGAAATAATTAATATTTCTGACTGACTGTAGCCTAAAGAGTTAAGGACTTCTTTATTTAAGAATAATCTTTTTTTGCCATTCTCAAGAAGATAAACCTCACTACTATTTTTGGCTTGAACCAGTGTAGCACTAGGGTAGGAATTAATATCAAGCTCGTCAATAATAATTACATTACCCCAATAGTTTTGCGGATAGGATATAAAGGCGGTTGGAGAAGGGATATTAATTTTAAGCCATTGTTTGTTTGGCCGTGAAGACAAGAAGTATATTGTCGGGTTTTCTGGGGTACGCAAAAGTCGCGCTTCTTGATATCGATTTAAGGTTTCAAGTGAAACAGTTTTTATATTTTTGAAGTCGTAACCATAGTTAGAGAATGCGGCCGGACTCGATATATAATGACGCCAGCCATTTTCGTAAATTGCATAGACGTCAGGATTGTTAGCAGTTTTATACAAAGCAACTGCGGGTGTGTAACCAACAGTAGTCGCGCCAAGCACTCGTCCATTAGCGTTGCCGGTGTTTCCGTTGTTGGAATTATTATTGTTGCCCGTGTTGTTTGTATTGTTTGTTCCACCTAATGTGGTTGGGACGTCATTAAGTGTGCATCTTGGAGGAAGCGGAATAAAGTTAATACTTTGACTTGGTTTAAATCTGAAAGTAGAAGAATTTCGACCGCGTTCTGCAAAATAAATTTCTACTTCGTGCAGTCCGGCGGTTAAACTAACGGTTCCTTTTTGTGTTTTAGCAGGATGTATTCCATTAATATCAAGAACGACTTGTCCGTCAATTATGAGCCACGAATCGTCGTCAGAGGTCATAGTGAAAGTGTAAGATTTAGTTGTGTCAACACGCATCGCTCCCCTCCAATGAATAGCAAAAAAATATGGATCGCCCCTTTTACCTTCGTTTACCGGGAAGAAACGGCTTCCAAAATCCAAATCGTTTTCTATTTTGGTAAACGCAAAATATTCTTGCGCATACCAATAGTTATTACCGCCAACTATTTCGTTTGGTATCGGTGTACCGTCATAAAGAGCAATCATATCTGGATCGTCTTCGGACATATTATAGTATTGTCCGTAAAAACCTTGTTCAAATTTTATAGTGTTAGAGTCACAGCTAGAAACAGCTGAAACCTTTTCGGGCAAAGCAAAATTAGCCACTATTAGCGGAAAAATAAGCAACAGAAGTGTGGTGTTATAAATTCTTCTCATATTTTTTGTGAACTGAGAAGACTAGCACACTTTTGCCTTTCTGTCAAGGGTTACGATTTAATATATCCAAGTTTTAGACCGACGAGGGTTAATGAAGCAATGCAACCTGCATCTGTAATTTTTCCAGTCTTAATCATTTTTAGTGCTTTTGAAAAAGAAACCTTTTTTATTTTTAATATACCCTCCTCTTTTTGTTTGTTTTTACCCACTTGTTTTAGTCCTTTAGCTATATAAATATGAGCCCATTCAGAAATAATGCCATTAAACGGCTGGGTCTTGCCTACTTTTATCCACTGCTTAGCGGTTAAACCTGTCTCTTCTTTTAACTCTCTTTTGGCTTCAGACAATAAATTTTTACTTTCACTACCGCCAGCGACAATTTCCCATGACCAAACTTTTGTCGGGTATCGATAAGCATAAATTAAATAAACTTCATTTTTTTCTGTAATTGGCACAACATAGACGGAATCTTTTGTTTCCACAACACTATAAATACTTTTTTTGCCGACTGGATTTATTACTTTGTCTTCTCTATAAACTAATCCAATGGTTTTTATAAATCTCTTTTGAGTCGAGTGTTTGCCAAGGAATTTTAGGCAACATAAAATTAAATAGTTACAGATTTGTCGACAAATTTATCATCATTTTGTTTTTTGCGCCTTACGATAAACAATAAAGGCTACAACAACAAATATCCAACCCAGAGCAATGGAAATGTCATTTGAAATATCAATGTTACCCGAGGCCAAACCGGCACCAGTTTTATCACCAAGTATCCAAATGCTCAGGCCAATAGCAAACAACATAATAACTTTGGGAGTCGGAGTAGAAAAATTACTGGTCTCCAACCACGAAACACCTAGATAACCTACCGAAACCAATCCGAGTATCATAAACATCCAATATCCAAATGAATCTTCTGGTAAGTTGTATGCTAGATAAAAAGATAAAAACGGTGTGCCAAGAACTATCAACAGTCTTATCCAAATATTTTTTCCGCTGAATTTGTCTATAAAATTTTCTATACTGTCGATAATTGAAAACTTTTGTTTTGAGAGCTTGATCGCAACAAAGTCGGTTATATATAATATTATTCCAAGTACGACCGCGTAGATTAGTATCATAAATTTATGATTAGGATTTAAAATTTTTTCCCTAAAATGCGAAACCACCAATTTATTAACCGCTTGATTTTTTTCTAGTCCCCTCGGTAGGAATCGCCCACCCGAGGTCGGTCCACCTCCCATTCAGGGTCTGAGAAAAACCCCTCAGGGTCTCGAACGATCGGTGGAAACCCCTATAACCAAATTATTCGTCCTTCCGTAGGAGGAGAAGTCCACTTCATACCACATCTTTCCCCTCGGCAGGAATCGAACCTGCATAACCAGATTAGAAGTCTGGTGTTCTATCCATTGAACTACAAGGGGAAAGATGTGGTAAGGAGCATTGTCCGCCGAAGGCGGTTACGCCTCAGGCGGAAACTACAGGAGGAAGGATTTTTAATGAATACTTTGTTAATCTTCCTTATAATGCTTTATTATCTAATTTTAATCAACCTTATTAAGGAGTAACTAGTTAAGTTATATGTTTATTTATTTTTTATGGTGAAACGTTTTATGAACTTCGCGGAGTTGTTTGTCGGTTAGGTGGGTATATATTTGAGTTGTAGTTATTGAAGAGTGGCCGAGCAGAGATTGTACCGAGCGAATGTCGGCCCCATTTTTTAAAAGATCAGTAGCGTAGCTGTGGCGCAACGTGTGGGGTGAAACATTTTTTGTAATACCAGCTATCTTGGCATATTTTTCAACCGTGCGTTGAATACTGCGCGGTGTTAAAGGCGAGCCGCCTTCTTTTTCTTCTCGCTTGCTTTTTGTTTTCACTTTGGCTCGATCGTGGCGAATAAATAGATAAGGGGAGGCATCATGACGGAGTTCAAGATAAGTTTTAATTCTTTCTCTGGCTTCGAGCGATAAAAATACTACTCGCAGTTTACTGCCCTTGCCCCTAACCGTTAATTCCGTTATGGTGTCGCCCTTTCCTTTTAAATTAACATTATCAATTTTTAGTTCAGCTAATTCTGAAACACGCAACCCGGTAGAAAAAAGACCGTCTAAAATAGCTTGATCGCGAGCGGCAATTATTTTGGGTTGTTTAACTTTGGTCGGAGCATTTAGCAGATTTTCTAATTCGTCACTATTTAAAAATTCGATTTCCCGGTCGGGCATTTTCATTAGTTCTATTTTTTCAGGAGGTAAACTTTTTATGTCGCGTTTAGCCAAATATTTTAAAAATGACCGTAAAGCAATGAGGTGAAAATTCTGTGTGTTCTTTTTTAATTCATTACCCTCTTTGTTTATTAAGCGGTTTAACCAAAGACGATATTGGCGAATAAGCTCGGCCGTGAGTTTGTCTGGCGAAGAAACACCTTGCTTTGCCGACCACTCAACAAAACGAGTTATATAGAAACGGTAGTTTTGAATCGTGGCGTGGCTTCTGTTTTTTTCTATCTCTAGATATTCCAAAAAATCATTGGCGCAAGTATTTAAGTTAGGCATATTGATATTTTACGACACAATAAACGGTTTGGCCATAAAGTTTATTCAGTTGACATAACATCAAAAATGACGTAAGCTTCGGCCATTGTTCGCTTTTAGCGAGCTTATTATTCAAAATTATCACGAACGTTTGGTTAAGGTTTACCTTTGAACTAAGCGTTTCGCGAGAGGAAAATTATTATGTTAGATAAAAAAGCCAAAGATAAGGTTATTAAAAAGTTTCAGACGCACGAATCCGATACTGGTTCGAGTCAAGTGCAGATAGCTATTCTAACTCTAGAAATTCAAGAGCTGACGGAACACCTTAAAACTCATCGCAAAGATCATTCATCTCGTCGTGGATTGTTAAAAAAAGTCGGAGAACGTCGCCGGTTGCTTAGGTATTTGGAACATGAAGATCCCAAAGGATTTGAGGATCTGGTTAAGCGTCTTAAATTAAAAATTGCCAAACGGTTTGATCAAAAAGATATTGAAGCCGCCGACGCTTTAGCCAAAGCCGAAGCCGCCGGAAAACTTCTTGAAGATGAAGTTGCCGGAGAAGAAATTGATCTTGATGAAGATCTTTAAACTAAGTATTTGTTTCGGCAATGATTAAGCACAAAGAACAACGAGTCGGAGTTTTGGTGGATGTGGCAAATATGTATCACTCCGCCAAAAATTTATACGGCGCGCGCGTAAATTTTAAGGAAGTATTAAAAGCATCGGTTGGCGACAGGCGACTAATGCGCGCCGTGGCTTATGCTATTAAATCCGACTCGGAAGAAGAAAAGGGTTTTTTTGAGGCGCTTGATAAATCCGGATTCGAAGTAAAAACAAAAGATCTTCAAGTTTTTGCCGGTGGAGCCAAGAAGGGCGACTGGGATGTGGGTATGGCTATTGATGCCATTAGTATCGCTTCCAAACTGGATGTCATTGTTTTAATAACTGGTGACGGCGACTTAATACCTTTGGTTGAGTATTTACAGCTTCAAGGGTTATTGGTTGAGATTGGTGGTTTTGGCGAAACAACATCAGCCGGCCTACGCGACGCGGCCGATGATTCTATTGATTTTTCTGCAGACAAAAAGAGATTTTTAATGGGTACTCACCCTGAAGAGAAATCTAACAAAAATAAATCATAGATATTAATTAATTTAATACCGCGCTGTGGTCAGTAGTGGACACGTCGTTGGTAGATATTTCTCCCAGGTTTGTTTGAGTGAAATACCTACTAGTGACACCATTCACCCATCGCGGTGGGAGTTAAAAAAATGAGTAATAAAGCTTCATCGGAAGTGGTGAGGAAAGAAATACAATGGGGGGGTCGAACCCTCTCTGTTGAGATCGGTCGTTTAGCAAAACAATCAACAGCGTCAGCTACTGTTCAATATGGCGAAACAGTAGTGTTGGCGACGGTCGTTATGGATCCATCCCTTAAAGATGGAATGGATTATTTTCCATTAACGGTTGATTACGAAGAGCGTTTTTATGCCGCGGGAAAAATTAAGGGTTCGCGATTTATTAAACGCGACGGACGCCCGACAGATGAAGCAGTTTTAGCCGCGCGTCTTATTGATCGTTCCATTCGTCCTCTTTTTGACGACCGAATGCGAAACGATATACAAGTTGTGCTAACGGTTTTGTCGTTTGATGGCGAGAATGATCCAGACATACCTTCGTTAGTCGCCGCCTCAATTGTTTTGTCTATTTCTAACATACCTTGGGCTGGTCCAATTACTGGGTTAAGAGTTGGTCAAATAAACAACGAATTAGTTCTTAATCCTTCGTATGCTTTACTGGAAGAAAGCAATCTTGATTTAGTGGTTGCCGGTACGGACAATAAAGTAACTATGATTGAGGCTGGTGCCAAAGAAGTAACGGAAGAGCGTTTTTATGAAGCAATAGAGTTTGGCCAGAAACAGATGACGCCGGTTCTTGAATTGATTAAAGAAGTTCAAAAATCTTGCGGCGTTGAAAAATTAAGCATAGAAGAACTAACAAAAACAGATTTAGTTTTAGAGCCAGAGACTGTTATTATGGTTCGCGAATGGTCTACCCCGCAAGTTCGTGAAAAATTTTTTGGTAATTTGAGCAGTTCCAAAAAAGACAGAAAGGGAATACTTAAAGAAATTAAGGCCGAACTTGATGCCATGTTAATAGAGAAGCAAGTCGGCAAAGAACGTCGTGCTTTAGCGATGGCAATTTTTGATGAACTAGTTGAAGACGAAGTAACGCGAGCGGCTATTGAAGAGTCGCGTCGTGTTGATGGTCGAGCGTTAACTGAAATTCGTCCACTTTCTATGGATGTCGGAGTTTTACCTCGCACCCACGGTTCCGGACTTTTCAATCGGGGCGAAACACAAGTTTTGTCTGTGGCGACGCTTGGTTCACCAAGTTCTGAACAAACACTAGACACTATGGAAACGAATAGTAAGAAGAGGTATATGCATCATTATAATTTTCCCCCTTTCTCGGTTGGTGAAGTCGGCCGTATGGGTGGACCAAAACGAAGAGAGATTGGTCATGGGGCATTAGCGGAAAAAGCGTTGAAGCCAGTTCTTCCATCCGAAGACAAGTTTCCGTATACAATTCTTGTGGTGTCTGAAGTTTTTGGTTCAAACGGTTCGTCTTCAATGGCTTCCGTTTGCGGATCAACACTTTCTTTGATGGATGCCGGTGTGTTGATTAGTGCACCGGTTGCTGGAGTAGCTATGGGTCTTGCTTCCGATACAGCCGGACGATATAAAATTTTAACCGACCTTCAAGATTTAGAAGACGGAAAAGGTGGTATGGATTTTAAAGTTGCTGGTACACGCCAAGGAATTACCGCTATTCAAATGGATACGAAAACAAGTGGCTTGAGTTCGGACATAGTTAAAGAAACATTTAGTGCGGCGCGCGATGCTCGTTTTAAAATTCTTGATGAAATAGAAAAAATTATAGCCGAGCCACGATCTGATTTGTCTCCATACGCTCCGCGTATTGTTACTATCAATATTAGTCCGGACAAAATTCGCGACGTTATTGGTCCGGGCGGTAAAGTAATTAACGAGATCATCGACAAGACGGGCGTCTCAATTGATGTTGAACAGGATGGACGAGTTAATATTTGTTCGGCCAACGCCGAGGGTCTTAACCGAGCAGTTGAATGGGTGAGACAATTAACACACGAACCAGAAGTTGGCGAAATATATAAAGGTAAAGTAACTCGCACTCTCGACTTTGGCGCATTTGTTGAAATTATGCCGAAGAAGGAGGGGTTGGTACATATTTCTGAATTGGCTCCTTATCGGGTAGAAAAAGTTGGAGACGTTGTGACGGTTGGCCAAGAAGTAACAGTTAAGGTAATTGAAATTGACGAACTACATAGAGTTAATTTGTCGATGAAACAAGCTATGTCCGCAGATTCTTTTCCGCCAGCCCCAACATCAAACGGAAACAAAAATTTATCTCACGAAGATAAGAGTAATAGCTACAACAATCACAGGGGTCCTCGCCATCATTAATTAGCGATTGTTTGGTTCGTTTTAGCCGTTGTGGATAAAATTGGGTATATCCTGTTTAGTAATTAGGTATAACTTTTTTAACTTGTCCTTTTTCTTAGGAATTCCTAAGAAAAAGGACTTGTTTTTTTACTTCAGAAGTGCTATAATTATTAACAGTTCATTAAAGATTAATACGTTCGAAGCAGTGCATCGAATAGAATATAGATTCGATTCATAGCTTCCTCTTCTACTACACCGTTAGGGGCCAACAACCCGCGATTGGACCCATAAAAAAATAAAAACAAAAAACATCCGCCACGGCGGAAAAAAGGTGATTTCCCTGCCCCCTCACTGGGACACGCGAGACACCACCAAGGTCGGTAGAAGGGTCGTTGCTTTCATAGCGGGAAAGCGCCGAAGGTCTTGGCTTGAGATCTTTGTTACTGCCACTTGTTGGCGGTACCAAAGTAGTGCCTAGACCCTAAGAGGCGCATCACGCCACTAAATAAACTTGGGCGCTAGATGCGCCTCTTGTTGTTTTTGTTTAGGTGTATTACTTTTATTTTTCCCGACTGCTATAATATAGGTATATAAAATTTAAAATATGGATAAAGCATTTATTGAACAAATTAAACAAAAGTTAACAGAAAGAGAAACTAAGCTTATGGCCGAGCTAGGTGAAGTGGCAAGTAAAAAACAAGGTGGTGCTTATCAGACAAATTTTCCTGATTACGGAAGCGACGAAGACGAAAACAGCGCCGAGGTGGCAACTTTTTCTACGAATATTTCTGTGGAAGAAGAATTATACAAAGCATTGCGCGATGTTCGTTCTGCGTTAAAACAACTCGAAGACGGAACGTATGGGATTTGTAAATATTGCAAAAAACCAATTGACGAACGACGACTTTTCGCGCGTTCGTCGTCAAGTGCGTGCATAAGTTGTAAGGAAGAAAAAAAGAGTCAAATTTAATTTTTCCAGCGTGGCCTCATTTTTATTTTTTTTGTTTTCGGCGATAATTGATCGAGCCACAAAAGTTATTGCTTTAAATTTTCCCAGTCTGAACATTAATTTGATTCCGGGATTTTTTTTATTTAAACCAGCACTTAACAATGCTGGACCTCTGGGACTTCCACTGTCAAACATAATTTTTTTTATTTTTGCCGTAGTTGGAGGCGGAATAGTTTTGTGGATGGCCTTTACAGAAAAAGATCGTTTAAATAAGTTATTATTGTTTTTAATTGTTGTTGGTGCCACTTCAAATATTTACGATAAATTTATGTACGGTTTTATTATTGACGCCTTTAGACTTTCTTTTGGGCTTATTTTTAATGTGGCTGATGTTTTAATTGTTGGTGGCTTAGTTTTAGTTTTAATTAGAAATTATTTTATTGTCACCCCGTCGAGTATTGAGAGTTAATTACTTGTGGTTCGCCTTTATTCATAAGCTGTTGGTTTGTACTGACTTATGCCCGCTAAAATATTTTCGGCCGCAACAATTGGGCTCAATGCTTTAACAGTTGAAGTAGAAGCGGATATTGGTCGATCTCTTCCTAGTGTTTTAATGGTTGGCTTACCGGATACTTCCGTTCAAGAGTCAAAAGAGAGAGTACGGGCGGCTATTAAAAACAGTAATTTTTCTTTTCCAACAACTCGCGTCACGATAAATTTAGCTCCGGGTGACGTTCGTAAAGAAGGGCCGTTATATGACTTACCGGTGGCTATTGCGATTTTATGCGCGTCGGACGAATTGCGACCCAGTATTTCCGTTGAAAATGTGATGTTTCTTGGCGAGTTAGCGCTTGATGGATCCTTGCGAAGTGTTAATGGAGTACTTTCGGCCGCCCTTCATGCTAAGTCGGCCGGTTTTGATAAGTTAATTGTGCCAATAGAAAACGCACCAGAGGGAGCGTTGGTAGACGGAATTCAGGTTTTTGGAGCGGCTTCTTTGAAAGATGTTGTTCGTTTTTTATTGGGTGAAGAAAATATTAAGCCAGCTCTTCCTGCTACTCTTGAATTCGGTCAACCAGAAGAAGTGGCATATGATTTTGCAAATATTCAGGGGCAAACGAACGCGAAAAGAGCGCTTGAAATAGCCGCTGCCGGAGGACACAATATTCGGTTTACTGGTCCACCGGGTGCCGGTAAAACATTATTAGCGCGCGCCTTGACGACCATATTACCACCTATGGCTAAAGAAGAAATGCTTGAGGTGACAAGGATTTATAGTACGGTTGGTCTTTTGAATGGGCGTTCGTTGATATCTGTTCGTCCGTTTCGTAGTCCTCATCACACGACTTCGCACGTGGCCTTGGTTGGTGGTGGTGGCAACCCTCGACCGGGAGAAGTTAGTTTGGCACATCGCGGGGTTTTATTTCTTGATGAATTTCCAGAATTTCCTCGTCAAGTTTTGGAGGCATTAAGACAACCATTAGAAGATGGAAGCGTCGTTGTTTCGCGAGCCGCCGGTACACTAACATTTCCCTCAAGATTAATGCTTGTAACCGCCGAAAATCCTTGTCCGTGCGGTTACGCTACAGACCAGACTCGTCCTTGCAGTTGTACGCCATCACAACTTTTGAGTTACCGTCGTCGCGTGTCCGGACCACTTTTGGATAGAATAGATCTTCATGTTTCAGTGCCTCGTCTTGAAGTTGAGGAACTGGCTCAACCTAAAAGATCCGAACAATCTATTGCAATAAGAGAGAGGGTGGTTAGGGCTCGTCAGAGGCAATTAGACAGACATTCAGAAACCCGTGCTTTAACCAATGCCGAATTAACTTCGGAGCAGGTTAGGCGCTATTGTATTTTAGAACCATCGGCAGCCGAACTTATTCAAAACGCGGTTGATCGTATGCGATTATCGGCTCGGTCTTATTATCGAGTTTTAAAAGTATCAAAAACCATAGCGGATTTAGTTGGTTCAGACAAAATTACTAAAGAGCATATTGCCGAAGCGCTTCAATATAGAGGCGAAGACCAAGTTTAGTTAGCGTGGTATACTAAATATAATCTATGGCGCGGTATTCATCAAAAAATAATAAAATAAATCATCGGTATCAAAACGATTCAAGTGTTTTATCGCCCAATACAGCCAATGGTTTGATGGTTTTGTCGTTATTAATAGTTGCGGTTGTTAGTGTTTTTTCAATTTTTGAATTGGCCGGACCATTTGGTCGTTTTTGGGTTAAAGTGCTGGTTTCTTTATTTGGCCAAGCAGAATGGTTATTGCCGATTTACTTAATAGTTTTAGCGGCTATTAAATTGCGTCCACTAAATGAACGGTCAAGAGTAAGCGTGGTGGTTGGTTTAACTATTGCTTTAATTTCGGTCGCCGGCCTTATTGATGCGACCATATCAATGGACGAAAACATAAGACAAGTTCTTGTGGGTCAGGGCGGTGGTTATGTTGGTCTATTTTTACGGTTTCCTCTGGAAACAATTTTTGGTTATTGGGTAGCTGTTTTTATTTTATTTTGTGTATTTATTGCTTCAATAGTTTTAACTTTCGACGTTACCTTATACGACCTTGGCCACGGATTTATTAAACTTTTTGTTCATCCGGTAAAGTTTTTATCTGAAATGATTCGTGGATTTTTTAATCGCGAAGACGACAGTTATATTGAAGAAGAAAAAAATAGTTGGCGTACTTTTTTGCCGGCATTTAAAAGACAAAATATTAACGGCGAGGAAGACACGGATGAAGATTTAATAAATGACGAAGACGACGAGGGTTTTAATGAAGATTTTGGTGGTGAGCCCGCACAACAAGAATTGCCAAGAGTAGCAAAACTTACCAAGAGTCACCGGTTAAAACCGATTATTATTGACTTACCGTTAACATTGTTAAAATCTGGTGGAAGTAAACCCACGAGCGGAGACATTAAAGCGAATAAGTATGTAATTAAAAAGACTCTTGAAAGTTTTGGAGTGCCGGTTGAAATGGGTGAAATAAGTGTTGGGCCGACGGTTACTCAATACACATTTAAACCAGAAGACGGAATTAAGCTTTCTGCAATAACTGGTTTATCCAACGATTTAGCTTTGGCTTTAGCGGCTCATCCAATTAGAATAGAAGCGCCAATTCCGGGTCGGTCGTTAGTTGGTATTGAGGTACCTAATCAAGCCGTTGCTCGTGTTCAGTTGCGGGATGTTTTAGAATCGTCGACTTTTTTACAAAGACAATCAAATTTAATGCTTGGTTTAGGTAAAGATGTTGCCGGTTCGCCGTGGGTGGCCGATCTCGAACGAATGCCACACTTATTAGTGGCGGGAGCAACTGGATCGGGTAAGTCGGTGGCTCTAAACTCTATTATAATTTCTCTTTTGTATCAAAACAATCCAGCGGATCTTAAATTTATATTGGTTGATCCGAAGCGCGTTGAATTTAGTATTTATCAGCATATGCCTCATCTTTTAACGCCGATTATTACCGAGGTATCGGCTACGGTTAATGCTTTAAAATGGTTGCTTCGAGAAATGGATCGTCGATTTAAGGTTCTGTCAGAAGTTGGCAAGCGAAATATTCAGTCTTACAACCTAGAAAGCGAAGAAAAAATGCCTTATATAGTTTTAGTAATTGATGAGCTTGCCGATTTAATGGTTTCGGCCGCATCTGAAGTTGAAGGATCGATTATTCGTTTGGCGCAAATGTCGCGCGCTGTTGGTATTCATCTTATTTTGGCCACCCAGCGACCGTCGGTTAATGTTATTACGGGACTCATTAAAGCTAACGTGACGACGCGTATAGCTTTTTCTGTCGCGTCACTAATTGACTCAAGAACAATTTTGGATACGGCCGGCGCGGAAAAACTTTTGGGACGCGGAGATCTACTTTTTGTTTCTGCGGAAATAAGCAAACCAAAACGATTGCAGGGCGCTTATGTGGGTGACGAAGAAATAAAAGAGGTGGTTAGTTTTCTAAAACAAAAAGCCAGTCCGGAATATATTACGGAAATCGTAGAGAAACAATCGAGCGTAGGATTTGGCGGGTACAGTGACGATGAAGACCCTCTTTATAATGAAGCAGAAATTTTGGTTATTTCTGCCGGTAAAGCTTCGGCGTCATATTTACAACGAAGGTTAAAAGTTGGTTATGCGCGAGCGGCGCGACTTCTTGATATTCTTGAATCTAGGGGGGTAATCGGGCCCGGAGATGGAGCTAAGCCACGAGAAGTGTTGATGACGAGAGAGGACCGTGATATGCTTGAATCTACTGAAGAAACAATAGAAGACGAAGAAGAAATAGATGAAGAGTAAGCAAATAAATCAGATTATTGATGACGATTCTCGGCTTACAAGTCGAGTGATTTTTAGACGCGTAATTGTAGCCGGCGCCGAATCGGTGGGTGGACAATTAGCCACCGCTCGTTCGGGTATGAACATGACAATTGCTTACTGCTCTAGACAAATAAATGTTCCGGAGCGTTTTTTAGACGCCATAGAACAAGAAAATTTTGAAAAACTTCCGGGATTAGTTTACGAAAAACATTTTATTGAACGTTACGCCTTTTTTCTTGGGTTAACTCCCGCGCCTCTGGTTGAAAGTTGGTCGGAAATTCGTGGAACATCCTTGCCTTTATCAACCGTGCAGTTTGTGCCGAGAGTTAGTTGGCGCGATCTTTCTAGTAGTCCGGTAATTTGGCGAAGAGCCTTAGCCTCGTTGGTGATTGTTTTGCTTGGAGGCTATTTAGGAACAGAACTTTTTGTTATGGCCGCCCCTCCTTCTCTTCAAGTTTCCGAACCGCCAGCTGGCGCCATAGTTACGAAATCATCTTTGGAAATAACTGGAACAGTTGGTAAAGGAGCAAATGTAACAATTAATGGTCAAACGATTGTGGCTACTTCAGAAGGTGATTTTTCTGTTCCAGTTGTACTTGAGCCAGGGCCAAATTCAATTCGTATAGTAGCGGAAAAGCGATATGGGCGAAGTACGGTTATAGAAAGACAAGTTTTTTTGTCGGCTCCGCGCCAAGTTGAAGAACCGGTGTCTCACACTAGTTTAATTTTTTCACCATTACCTTAATTTATTATGACAAAACAAAAACAGAAAGACGGTTCATTGGATAATGAAGACGCTAAATCGAAAGCGACACAATTGGCGGTTCAGCAAATTCAAGAACGATTCGGGACAGGTTCAATTATGCTTTTTGGGGAAACGAGGGCAATGGATATTGAAGCCGTACCAACCGGCTGTTTGTCTTTAGATATTGCTTTGGGCGTTGGTGGTGTTCCTCGTGGGCGTATCATTGAAATTTATGGTCCCGAAGCGTCTGGTAAAACCACTTTGGCCCAGCATATTGTGGCTGAAGTGCAAAAAATGGGTGGAACAGCCGCTTTTATTGACGCCGAACACGCGCTTGATCCGGAGTACGCTAAAAAAATTGGTGTAGACGTGGATAAACTTTTAATTTCTCAGCCCGACACTGGCGAGCAAGCTTTAGAAATTTTGGAAACATTGGTTAGATCAAATGGTGTGGATGTAATTGTTGTTGATTCGGTGGCCGCCTTGGTTCCGCGAGCGGAAATTGAAGGGGAAATGGGAGACAGCCATATGGGACTTCAGGCGCGATTAATGTCGCAGGCTTTACGAAAGTTGGCGGGTATTGTTAGTAAAACACATACGGTCGTAATTTTTATAAACCAAATCAGAATGAAGATTGGGGTGTTTTTTGGTAATCCAGAAACAACCACCGGCGGAACAGCGTTAAAATTTTATTCTTCCGTCAGAATTGAAGTGCGTCGGTCAGCCCAAATTAAATCAGGGGAGCTTAATGTTGGTAACCGAGTAAAAGTTAAGATAGTAAAAAATAAAGTTGCTCCGCCCTTTCAATCAACCGAGTTTGATATTATGTATAAAGAGGGTATTTCTATTTCGGGTGACACCATAGACACTGGGGTTGCGTATGGTGTTATTGAAAAAAATGGAAATACTTATGTTTATAATAATGAAAAACTAGGCGTTGGTCGGGAGGCCGCCAAAGCTTACCTTAAAGAGAATCCAAAAACCATAAAAGCAATTAGAGATCAGGTTATAACTATTTTTAAAGAGGGTGGCAAAAAAGAAAAATAATTTGGGCGATCAGCCCAACAAACTTTCGTCGTATAGGTAGGTATAAGTATTTGTTATGCTGTCTAAAATATCAACGTAGTACTACGTTGATACAATAAAAATTATAATTTGTAGGATAATTTTCAAGGGGAGGAGAAAAAGGAAGATTTAGATGATTACTTTATGGAATAAACGTGAAGCGAGCCGCGTCGTTTGTTTGGCTGGGGGCCAAACTTGACGCGGCTCGCTTTCGGTTGGACCCCGGGGGTTATGTCCGGGCCAAGGTCGGCCAAGGCGAAAGTTGTTGTACCGGAATCCGGCTCGACATTGTTCCGCCCAATGGAGCTACGGTAGCCGTCCAGCAACTGCCTTGATTCCCGAAGTTCCAAATAGTGTATGGACCTCGGCCTTCTACGGCAACTTGTTGCCCGACGGTGAATACGGTCTCTCCTTGTTGGACTTCGATCGTGGGGCTTGTTGCCCCTTTTGAAATAACTTTCATGATCTTGTTTCTCTCCCACAATCGCGGTTTTTCCTCTTGTTCCCTCCATGACGGAACTAAGTTTCGGGATACCGCGCCATCCCGATATCCATATGCTAGCCTTTTTTAAAAAATCGTCAATAAGAAAGTTTAAAAATATAATTAATTTTAATTGTTGTTTGTAAAATAGTTTAGGCTGGGAATGTTAGTCTTCCCAGCCCTGGTAGCTCCAAAAAGCTACCTAGCGGAATCGCCGCGCCTCAGTCTCAGACCTTCTTCCTTCTGTGGGCCATCGACTGCTTTCTTCGGGGGCGACGCGCCCCCGTTTGCCGTTGACGCCTTTGCGGCGTCTTCTTCCTTCCGGCCATGGTTGGACCTCCTTGTTTGCACCCCCATTTAAGGGTGCTCCGTTGTTTTGTAGTGGCTGTCCACGAAATGCGTCACTGCGACGCACTCGTTTCGAGCAATATAAAAGTAGGCTTATCTTAATTTACTATCAATACGAAAAATGAAAGTATTTTTTAAATATTTTAGCTTTTCACTGTTTAAAATTATTTTGTTATTATAAAAATATGCGTTGGTAAGTGCGCCATTGATGACGGAACCTGGTGAGGTATTATTGGGTGCAAGGAACAGGAGGGTTCCAGCTCACTGAGTGTAAACCAACGAGTCCCGCCGGCCCATGCATTAGGCATCGCTGGCAGGACACATATTATAATAAAATAAATAACGTCCGCTTAAGCGGACGTTATTTATTTAAGTTAACTTACTATCTAAACCCTTTCTACGTATTCATCGCGTTCCGTATTAACTCGTATAACATCACCTTCTTTAACAAACAAAGGAACATTAATGGTTGCGCCTGTTTCTAGTTTGGCTGATTTCATAACACTGCCTTGAGCTGAGTCACCCTTAACACCCGGTTCGGTTTCAATAATTTTTAATTCTACTTTTTTAGGCAACTCTACGTTTATCGGTTTTTCGTTGTAGTAAAGCACGTCAACCGTTTGTCCGTCTTTTAAATATTTTACTTTATCGCCCATTACTTCGGCCGGTAAAGAAAATTGTTCAAAAGAATTATTATCCATAAAGTTCAGTTGGTTTTCTTCGCGGTAAAGATAACTGACTTTGTTTCGCATTAAGTCCGCTGTTTCTACACGGTCGCCCGGCTTAAAGGTTATTTCCAAAACTTTACCGGTTATTAAATGACGAAGACGTGTTTGCATAACCGGTTTTCGCTGTTGCATTCGGACAAAATTAGCTTCAAGAACTATAACCGGCTCACCTTCGTAATTTAACACTAAACCAACCTTAATATCATTCAGGGTTGAGATCATCCCCATAGTAGTTAAGTTATTGTTTACTGGTTAACAAAGGGGAGAAGAGCCATTACGCGAGCGCGTTTGATGGCCATAGCGAGTTTGCGCTGGTGTTTTGAGCAAACTCCACTTTTGCGTCGGGGAACGATTTTGGCGTAAGAAGAAATATATCGTTGCAGGGTCGAGGTGTCTTTGTAGTCGATGTGGGTTGCGCCACTAACGCAAAAGAAACAGTGACGATCTTTTGGTAAGGTGGCGTTGCTATTTTGGTTGCTTCGTTTTTGATTATTTTGTTCTTTCATATGTTAAAAAGGTATATCTTCAAGTTGAATTTCGTCTTCGGCTGGAATAGAGCTATCAATTTGACTCGGTTCGGAATTTTGCGGTGAAGGAACAAATGGTCCATTTCCCGTATTACCCGTTGGTCGATCGAGTAAAATGATGTTGTCAGCAACTATTTCAGTACGAGTACGTTTGGCGCCATCTTGCCCTTGCCATTCGCGAGTTTGTAATCGTCCCTCGACATAAGTTTTACGACCCTTGGTTAAAAACTTAGTAACAATCTCGGCAAGTTTTCCCCAAGCGACAATGTTGTGAAATTCTGTTCTTTCTTGGCGCTCTCCGGTTGGAGAATTCCAGCTTCTATTTGTGGCTAACCCAAAGGTGGCAACAGTTTGTCCGGCTGGTGTTGTTCGTGATTCAGGATCCCTCGTAAGGTTGCCGATGAGTAAAACTTTATTTAAGCTCATGGCCATATATTTTTAATTAATGATTAATATTTAGTTTATGCGGTTGGGCCTTCTTCAAGAATTTCCGAGAGTTTGCGGTCAAGTTCCTCGGCGCTAATACTTTCTTCTTTAACAATTTTTTGTGCCGTGACTGCCGATGTGGTTGTGGTGGTTCGTTGTTGTCGACGAGCGGCCAAGCGATCACGAAGAGCCTGTTCTCGCTCAAGTGTTTCTTGGCTTTTTACTGGTTTTTCAACAATCATATGTCTAAGCACATTTTGCGACAAGCGAAGAGTTGAATTTAGCTGAGCAATAGCTGAAGTCTCTGAAGTAAATTCTACAAGTTGGTAAAAACCATATCTTTGGTTTTTGATGGGGTAGGCCAGTTTTTTCTTTTCAAGATTAATTTCTTGACTAATGTCTGCCCCGTTTTGTTTAAGAAGATCAGTTATTTTTACCGCTTCTTTTTTAGCTTCTTCATCCGTCATAGTTGCCGGAAGAATATAGAGAAGTTCGTATTGTTGCATCGGTTTATTAGGTTAATTATTAAAACAAAACGACGTCTACACGACGTCGATATCACCCCATTTAGGGGTTGATCTTCGTCGGACCCAGTCTTTCCAATGAAGCGGACTGGGTGCTTCGATCAAAAAGTCGAAGCACAAAGACGGATTAAGTTGTGGGCAAATGCTATCATGCCCACTAGAAATTTGCAAGAGTCGCTGTCATACTTGTTTAATGAACAAGAAACACTTATTAATCTTTGGTCGAACTCCGGTTTTATCAATGGCTGAACTTATTGGTTTTAATGATGGTCGTAAACTTAATATAGATATTAAGGAAAATACTGATAATTTTGTCGTTGTTGAGGGTATAAACACGATTGATGCAGAGAGTTTGCTACGGTTTTTAGCTGGTTTTATTAAAGTTGCTTCAGTTGTCAAAGAGAGTGCTAGGCCGAAAAACGAAGATGAATGGGTTAAGGTTTTAGAAGATCTTATGCTGGACAAAGATAGTGTTTCACCATTGACATTTGGTTTAAGTTTTTATGGGAAAAAAGAAAATGTTCCGGCTTCAAAAAATCAAGAGCGTATCGCTTTAACGCTTAAAAAAAAGCTAAGAGTAAACGGTCGTGCGGTTCGTTGGGTAAGCGGTCGCGGGCAACCATTAACATCTGTACAGGTTGATAAAAATAATTTAGTAAAAACTTCTGGCGCAGAATTTATTATTGTTTGTGGTCCTGAATCAATAATTATCGGACGCACATTAGCTGTTCAACCGTTTGAAGAATGGGGCGAGCGAGATTTTGGTCGACCGCGTCGAGACGCTAAAGCAGGAATGCTCCCCCCAAAATTAGCTAGAATGATGATTAACATGCTTGGTCTTGATATTCAAGGGTCGTTGTTGGATCCCTTCTGTGGGTCAGGAACTATTTTAACCGAAGCGGTACTATCTGGGTGGCCAAAAGTTTTAGGTTCCGATAAAGACGAAGGGGCCGTAAAAAATACGCTTGGTAATTTAGGATGGATTCAATCTCAAGTTGGTAAAAAGTTTGATTATGAAGCGCAAACCATAGCCATTGAATCATTGGATAAATTTATTGCCCCAGAATCAATCCATGCAATCGTGACTGAACCATATCTTGGCCCGCCTTTAAAAAGTTGTCCAACATTAAAAGAAATTAAATTTATCCAAGCAGAACTGTTACCAATTTATGCTAATGCTTTTAGGGCTTTTTCTCGCGCTTTAGTTCCGGGTGGGAAAGTAGTAATGATTATTCCGCGTTGGTTATGTTCTGACGGACAAATTTATACTTTGCCAGTTTTTGAGAATAAGTTACCAGCGGGTTTAAGTCGGTTGGATATTTTTCGTAATTTTTTAAAGCTGGCCAACGAATCAGTTGTTTATAGCCGTCCTCAACAGTTTGTTTTGCGGGAGATTATTTTACTCGAAAAGGTGGCTTAGTTTGTTTTTATTGAGAATTGTAGCCAATTTGCTATAATACAGATAGCTCAAAGCACCAATAATATTGAGATAATTCGAAGGGAGGTGAGAGCTATGAAAAATTTACATAAATTAACTTTTATCCTTTTGGTTGTCGGCGGCCTGAACTGGTTGTTGCAGGGACTTTTTGTTTGGGAAATCGGTTCATTATTTGGCGGGACCGACGCAGTTGTGTCTCGATTGATTTATATTCTTGTCGGTCTGTCTGCGCTTTACGAAATTGGAACACATAAATCTAATTGTAAGGATTGTCAGGGTTCAGTGCGTCCGCCGATGCCTAGTATTTAGTTAGAATAACGCTATCTAAGTATGATAATCACGTCCGCTATGGCGGGCGTGATTATTTTGTCGGCGCAAATCTAAAATGTACGACGTCGCCATCTTTAATTATGTATTCTTTCCCTTCAAGTTTGATTAAACCTTTTTCTTTAGCCGCAAGTTCTCCATTCGTTTCAACCAATTTATCCCAAGGAATAATTTCCGCGGCAATAAACCCTTTTTCAAAGTCTGTATGAATTACGCCGGCAGCTTGGGGAGCCTTAGATCCGCGTTTAATTGTCCATGCGCGAGTTTCCATTGGCCCAGATGTAAAAAAAGTGATGAGGTCTAGAAGTTTATAACTTTCTTTAATGAGTTTGTCGAGTCCGGATTGTTCGAGTCCTATCTCTTTGAGATAAGCTTTAGCTTCGGCCGGCTCAAGGTCAGCCAGTTCTGCTTCTATTTTGGCCGATATGGCCAGAACACCCGCATCTGATCGTTTTTTAACATCATCTTCCGCCACATTTTCTATTATTAGCAATGGTTTGGAAGTGAGGGTATTTAACTCTTTTACTATTTTTTTCTCTTCTTCAGAAAATTCTAGATGACGAATCGTATTTAGTTCGTTGAGAGCAGTTTCTATTTTTTTATATAGAGCAAGTTCAGTAATGGATTGATTATCTCCGCTTTTGGCCCGGCCCTCAACCGTATTAATGCGTCGCGTGACAGTTTCAAGGTCAGACATAGCCAGTTCTAATCCGATTATTATTTTGTCGCGTTCCGGATCTGGATTGCCAGCGACGTGAATAATTTCAGTATCAGTAAAATTTCGGACAACCTCGGCAATCGCATCAACCTCGCGAATATGAGACAGAAATTTATTACCTAACCCTTCTCCTTTGTGGGCACCGGCGACAAGCCCTGCAATGTCCACAAATTCTATAGTCGCTGGAATAATTTTTGCTGATTTTGAAACCTTGGACAAACTATTAAGTCGTTCGTCAGGTACGGGCACAATACCAACATTTGGTTCAATGGTGGCAAAGGGGTAATTTTCTATGGTGACCTGTTTTTTAGTTAGGGCTTTAAAAAGAGTTGACTTACCAACGTTCGGTAAGCCTACTATGCCTACAGCTAAACTCATATTTTCTTTTTAGGATTTTTAAATATTTTTCCGTGACCTGGAATAATCCAGTCTGCAACGCTAAGAACTTTTTCTCGGCTTAAGCGAAGTTGTTCGACGTTTTCGGCGACGTGGTCATTTCTATTTAGCAGCTCTGACAAGTTATTGGTATTTTGTTTTTCATTTTGTGTCCACCAAAACAAATCACCGGCAATCGCAATATTACCTTCCTTTGTTTTAATTAATATAGATGAATGCTCGGTTGAGTGTCCAGGGGTGTGAATAATCTTAAGATTTGTACCGGGTATTTTTCCTTCATAGAGTATTTCTTTATCTTCCTCGTACAGATAATATCCATCAACTAGTTTTGCGTTTTTGAATATGGCCGACAAGTAGGAATGATCTGGGTGGTAATGGGTTAAAAAAACAATATTTATTTCTGCTGGTGTCAGGCCACGATTTTTTAGATTTTTTAAAAGTAAACTTTTATTGATACCGGGGTCAATAATTATTTTTTTATCGTTGTCTTTTATATAAATTACGTTAGAAGAAGCCATCCAGCCATTATCTGTTTGTTTGGCGTATCCTTCAATTAATAGTTCAAATTTGGTCATACATTATGATTTCGTGGTAATTGTCAGTAGAATAGCAGGGTTTAGGGGTGTTTACTAGCGCTAGCATATCGCTTAATTGTTGCGTGCAATAGCAAAACAAGATAAGGTTAGTTAAATAATATTTATTTAAACGTAATTATCAATGTTACAAAAAGATTTACTTTCACAAACAATAGTTGTTTTAGATACAGAAACGACGGGTCTTTACCCCGACAATGGCGATGAGATTATTGAATTAGCGGCAGAAAAAATAGTTAACGGCCAAGTGTTTGAAAAATTTCATGCGTTTATTAAACCGACGGCGGTCGTATCGCCTGAGGCGTCAGCTGTTCACGGGTTAACCGAAGAATTTCTTTTAGAGAATGGGGAGTTGGGAGAAATTGTTTTTCCAAGGTTTCATGATTTTATTATTGATTGCGTGCTTGTGGGCCATAATGTTCGTCGTTTTGATCATCCTTTTATTGCTAAACATTTTAATCGGCACGGATTAGCAGTTCCGGCAAATTTTATTTTTGACACTTTAGACGTAGCCAGATCAAGATTAAAGCTTCCAAATTATAAACTTGGTACCGTGGCTGCGCATTTTGGCATAACGACCGATGGTGCGCATCGCGCCGGGCGTGACGTGGAAATTACGCGACAGGTGCTTTTAAAATTTTTAGAATCTTGACATTAATTATTGAAGTTATAGGGTATAAATATTGTTAAGTATTGGATTGTTTTGTTGGTCAATAAGGAGGAATGGCCATGGCAACCGAACAAAATGGGAATGAAGATTTTGGGTGGTCGGTTTTTGGAGAGCCAGATTTACTTCTGCCCGTTCAGTTTTTCGCCACTCTTAAGCGGCAGTTCTTACCTTACGGCGAGCATCGCCTTTTGCTCGCAATTTTACAGGATGCGGTGGAATGCTTTCAAAAGTATATCCACGCCACCCATCCGAAAGGTAAGGGGCTCTATTGCGATGCCGAATGGTGGATCTCCGGAGGTAGTTCGGAGTTTGTCTTCTCATTTGAGCACGTTTGTTCCGTCCTCGGGATGGAGCACATATATTTCAGGCAGGGGCTACTTAGATGGCGGGACGAAGAACGGAGAAGGAGGGCGGCAAGACCACGGGGGAGCAATAGTCGCGCCACAAAAGGAGCGGTGCTATGACGATTCAAGCAGTCGCCCGGGAGTAAAACAAATCTCCTGGGCGCTGGCGTATAATAATGAACAATAGTAAGTATGTTACAATGGACAAACAATGAGCATAGAAACAAAAATTTTTCTCAAAGAAACTTTTGGTCACGTTGATTTTCGACGCGGACAACAAGAAGCCATTGAAGCTATTTTGGCCGGTAAGGATGCCCTAGTTGTTATGCCGACCGGAGCCGGAAAATCTCTTTGCTATCAACTTCCAGCCATGTATATGTCGGGAGTTACTATTGTGGTGTCGCCATTGATAGCTTTAATGAAAGATCAAGTAGATGATTTAACCGATCGTGGCTTATCGGCAACTTTTATAAATAGTTCAATTTCTTCTTCAGAAATAAACAATCGACTAAGTGATGTGGCGAGAGGGAAATATAAACTTTTATATATTGCGCCGGAGAGATTTTATGATAAAAATTTTGTTAGTGCCTTACGCGGAATGAATGTAAGTTTATTTGCAGTTGACGAAGCGCATTGCATTTCGGAATGGGGACACGATTTTCGGCCAAGTTACTTAAGATTAAAAGAGGCCATCGAAGCCATTGGTCGTCCGCCCGTTGTCGCCCTAACAGCCACAGCCACACCAGACGTCAGGGATGATATTGTTAGAGCTTTAAATTTAGATAATCCTTTTATTCTGGTGACTGGTTTTGATCGACCCAACCTTAATTATGGAGTTTTTCGTGCTTCACCTACGGATAAAATAGAAAAAGTTTTGAGTCTGGTTCAAAAGGTTGCTGGACCAGCCATTGTGTATGCCGGCACGCGCGACGCCGTTGATAACTTACGTGAAATACTAGAAGTTAATGATGTTTCGGTCGTTTCTTATCATGCCGGTATGGATAAAGACGAACGAGAAGAATCACAACGACGTTTTATGAAAGATGAGGTGAGAGTTATGGTCGCGACTAACGCCTTCGGTTTAGGAATAGACAAATCGAATATTAGATTAGTTGTTCATTTGGATTTACCGGGAACAATAGAGTCTTATTATCAGGAAGCGGGTCGAGCGGGTCGAGACGGCTTACCAAGTTATGCCGTGCTTTTGTATCATCCGTCGGATCGATATTTGCGCGAGTTTTTTCTTGAAGGAGAGAATCCTTCACCCGAATTAATTAAGGAGGTTTATAAATTTTTAACATTTCAGTCAGGTGACGTTATTCATACCACTTATAATGAGATTTTGAATGGAATTAGCTTAAAAGCCCCTGAGTTAGCCATTGGAACAGCAATGAAAGCGCTTGAGCACGGGGGGTATATTTCTCGACCGCGCGAAGGCGCACGAGAAGCTAGAGTACAGCTTTTATTTTCTTTAGAAGAGGTAGACAAAAAGGTTAGTCCAAAAGCTAAGGTGCAAAGAAACGTTTGGGAAGCGTTGCGCGATATGTATGGGAAAAAACTTGAACAAGGTTTACGTTTTTCGCCAGAAGAATTAGTTAGAGCGAAGGATTTGTCGCGGGACAGCTTGAGTCGCTCTCTCAAGGCTTTAACCGATAAAGGATTTTTGGTTTATGAGCCACCATTTAGGGGACAGGAGATTTATTTGAAAACTGTTGTTGGTCCGAGTGAATTAAAGTTAGATTGGACGGCGCTTAAAGAAAAAAGGCGTCGTGAAGAAAAAAAACTTAATCTTATGGAAGGATATGTTTTTATGCTGGGTTGTCGTCGTAATTTTATTTTGCGTTATCTTGGAGACACTGCTACGGCTGATCGCTGTCAAGCCTGTGATAATTGTTTATAATTTTTTATTAGTTTGTCCCCTGTTTTATTTTCTATTTTTATAATATTCTATAGTTCTGTAGTTATTTAAGATATTGAATTAAGTCATTGTTTCATAAGTATAATAAAAAAATGATTATTATTGATGGAAAAAAAATTGCCGAACAAATTTTAGTAAGAATAAAAACTGAAATAAAGGCAAAAGACTTGCGGCTGAATTTTCATTGTTTACTTGTTGGTGACGATCCTGCTTCTCGATTATATATTAGTCGTAAAGAGGAAACAGCTTTAAAATTGGGGGTTTCTTTTACTCTTCATCATTTGCCAGCCAATTCATCGCCAGAAGAAGTTAAATCAAAAATATATGAGCTTAATAAATTAGATGATGGGTATATTATTCAATTGCCATTACCCGAAGAGCTAAAAGAATTTACAGATGAACTTTTAAATCTAATTGATCCTAAAAAAGACGCAGATGGGTTAACAAAAATAAATAGAGAAAAATTTTTAAATGGTAACCCGGACGCATTTTTACCTACGCCAATTGCGGCCGTAGCTATGTTGTTGGCTTCACTTGTTTCAGACAATGAAATTATTTTTTATTTACCTTTTGTTTCCAGTCGTCTTGATTTAGTTTTGCCGACAAATTTGCGCGGTGGGAAGGGGGTTATAGTTTCAGATGGCGATGTTTTTGGCCAAACATTAAAGTCTTTTCTCGTTAAATTAGGGATGTCTGTTGAAATTACTAGAAGTGACAGCAAAGAACTAGCCACGCGATTATTGGGGGCCAATTTAGTTATTTCCGCAATTGGTCGTCCCGACATAGTTACAGGTGATATGGTTTCGGATGGCGTAACTATTATTGATGTTGGAACAACTTTGGTTGACGGTAAAACAAAAGGTGATGTTAATTGGGAAAGTATAGTAAACAAAGCATCCTCGGCCACGCCCGTACCCGGAGGGGTAGGGCCGGTAACGGTGGCGATGCTTTATGCTAATTTACTTTTTTTAAAACTAAAAAACTAGTTTGTTAATTCCGGATACAAAGGATGAGCATTTGTTAGCTCTTTAGCCAGTGTTCGTGCTTCATCCTTTATTGTGGCGGATTCTGGATTTTGTAAAATTGAAGCGATTATTTTGCCAATGCGTCGCATATCATCTTCGGTAAAACCACGGCTTGTTAGGGCTGGGGTACCAAGTCGAATACCCGACGGATCCATTGGACTTTTTGGATCATAAGGGATCATATTTTTATTTACCGTTATGCCAACTTCGTCAAGAAGTGTTTCGGCAATTTTTCCTGAAATTGAAGTATTGAGAAGATTAATAAGAACCAAATGGTTATCGGTGCCTCCGGTTACTAAAGTTAATCCAGAGGATACAAGTGCTTCAGCTAGAGCATGAGTATTTTTAACAATGTTATGTCCGTAATCAATAAACGATGGCTCTTGGGCTTCTTTTAGAGCAACGGCAATGGCTGCGGTTTGATGGTTGTGTGGTCCGCCCTGCAGGCCGGGCATAATGGACGCATCAACAAGGCCAGCTAAATCACGTTTTGTGTTGTTGTGATATTGTTCATGGAAACGATCAACGATTTTTGGAACAAGAATTATTGCCCCACGCGGGCCACGAAGCGTTTTGTGAGTCGTTGTGGTAACAATATCGGCGTAAGGTATGGGACTTTGGTGGTCACCAGAAATAACAAGTCCGGTGATATGGGAAATGTCGGCGAGAAGATATGCCCCTACTTCGTCGGCAATACTACGGAAGGCGGCAAAATCAATTGTTCTTGGATAGGCGGTGGCGCCACAGATAATTAGTTTTGGTTTTTTTTGTAGAGCAATTTTTCTTATAACGTCGTAGTCTAAACGTTCAGTTTTTTTGTCGACGCCATAACCAACTGATTTATAAAATCGTCCCGAGAAGTTAAGTTGATAACCGTGAGTCAAATGTCCGCCTTGGGCAAGTTCCATACCGAGCACTGTATCGCCAGGGTTAAGAAGGGCAAAGTAAACAGCTTGATTGGCTGGAGATCCTGAGTAGGGCTGAACATTAACATGCTCTACTCCAAATAGTTCTTTCGCTCGTGTTCGGCAAAGTTCTTCAATTTGATCTATGTACTGATTACCACCATAGTAGCGTTTTCCGGGATAACCTTCGGAGTATTTGTTTGTTAAAACAGAACCCAAAGCCTCAAGAACAGCCAGAGAAACAAAATTTTCAGACGGAATCATTTCTAGCCCGTTTTGTTGACGGGCTAATTCGTTGTCCATTATTTTTTTTATGGCTATGTCTGTTGTTTGTAGAGCCTTCATATCTTTTATGTTACGAGGGAAATAGGCTAATGTCAAAAGCGGTTGAAATAGAGGTAAATTAGTGTTAGGTTACTTATGGATTATGGAGGTGGACAAAAAATTATTCGATATAGCCACAAAAGCGGCTCATGAAGCTGGTAAATTTTTGTTGGAACAATATTCTATTTTTGAAAGTACAGAATTTCAGTACAAAGACGAAAAAAGTGTTGTGTCGTCCGCCGATTTAGGTTCAGAACGGTTAATTTTAAAACTATTAAAAAGTGAGTTTCCCGATCATTCTTTTTTTTCCGAAGAAGAAGGCGAAACTTTAACGAATTCAGAATATCTTTGGCTGATTGATCCGCTTGATGGCACAACAAATTTTACAAGACGAATGCCACATTTCAATGTATCCATCGCTTTGCTCTATAAACAAAAAACTGTTTTGGGTGTGGTGTATGACCCCTTGCACGATGAGATGTTTATTGGTGTTCTTGGTCAAGGGGCAACATTGAACGATCAGCCGATCAAAGTTTCTAATATAAAAGAATTAAATAAAACAGTAATAGTTTTTGGTCGAGGACAATCATTGCCTGAAAAAGGAAGATTTAAAAAAATATTTGCCAATTTAGATAACAAATTTCGTACACCGCGTATTCTTGGTTCGGTGGCGTTGGACATTTGTTATGTGGCGGCTGGTCGTTTGGATGCGACGGTTTTAGTTGAGCACAAAAATTATGATTATGCTGCGGGCGCATTAATTGCGCGCGAGGCCGGCGCTAAAGTTACCGATTTTAAAAATCAGCAACTTGACCAAGTTTTAGAAATAACAGATTTAATAATAGCTAACGAAGCAATTCACGGCCAAATATTTGATCTTATTCAAAGTGTTTAAAAAACTTGACCTTGAATTTTTTCGTTTAAATTGTTACAATTAAGACTCTTGTGCCAGTCGTTGACTGGCCATCTTTATCTCAAGCGGTAGGGTTTTAATCTATTTAATAAACAGCTTATTTGTATAATCAATCCGATTATATACTAAAACCTTTTCTAATCGTGTAAATTTATGGAAAATTCTGAACCGTCATTAGAGCAAATATATTACGTTGTTTTACCGCTCGTGCGCCGAGCGGGACAAATGCTTGTGTCTTATCAGCCGGAGTTAAAGGCACTACCAGACAAAGAAAGGCAAGATCGCGGTAAAGAAATAGAACAAGAAATTTTTACTTTTTTAGCCACAACATTGAGACAGCTTTTCCCTGGTCACTCTATATATGGAGAAAACGAAGAGGGTAAGGAAAAATCTTCCTGGCAGTGGGTTTTAAATCCGCTTGATGGTGGTCGTTATTATTTTCGGGGGCTTGGTCTTTTTACGACTTCTATGGCCCTTCGAAATAAAGGAGAAGTAGTTTTAGGTCTTGTTTATCAACCAGCCGTGGGTACAGTATTTCATGCAATAAAAGGCAGTGGGTCTTTTTCGAATCGTCGAGTTATAAAAACTTCAAATCAAAAAGATTTTGTCGGAGCATCAATTTATGTTGACGTGCCGGTAGGGAATAAAAATTCATTAGAATTAAAAGTCATTAAATTATTAAACGAAGAAGGCGCGGTAGTTCGCGATTTGGGTGTGGTGTCTCTGGGTCTTTGTTATTTAGCGAGTGGAGTATTTGATGTTTTATTTACTTCAATCGATTCCCAATCTCTCATTAAACAAACAGCTGGGCTTATTGTTGCGCGCGAGGCGGGGGCTGTTTTAAGCGACAGTGAAGGCAAGGCGTTGAGCGGGGTTAAGCCAGATCATTTATTAGTATCGGTAGTTAATTTACAGAAGAAGGTTTTAGCTATTATCGCTAAAAAATAAAATGATCGGCGTTTTTGATTCCGGAGCAGGAGGACTTACGGTCTTAAAAGAGATACGGGAAATATTACCCGACTACGACACAATATATCTTGGGGACACGGCGCGCTATCCTTATGGTAGCCAAAGCGCAAAAATGATTCAGCGCTATGCTAAAGAGGATGCCGATTTTTTAATTAATCGCGGAGCAAAAGTTATTGTTATTGCCTGCAACAGCGCTTCAGCGGCGGCGGGTGAAATGTTGAGTAGTGAATTGCAAATTCCACTTTTTAATGTTATCCAAGCCGCGATTGAAGAAGCTGTTAAGGTAACAAAAAGTAAACGAATAGGGATTATTGGAACAAAAGCAACAATCAATAGTGGTGTTCACGAAATGTTGTTAAAAAAATTAATACCAAATTCTTTGGTTGTGGCTAAGGCCACTCCACTTTTAGTGCCCATAGTTGAAGAGAGATGGTGGCGTCATCCGGAAACAATGCGTATTATTCGGCGTTATTTGCGCCCATTAAAAAATGCTCATCTTGATGTGTTGATTTTGGGTTGTACGCATTATCCAATGTTGGAGAAACTCATTCAGCGAGTAATGGGACCGAAAGTAAAATTGATTAATTCAGCTAAATCTACCGCTGAAGCTATGAAGGAATTTTTTACAGAAAACAAAGAAGTTGAAAAGAAGATGAGTAAAAAAGGAAAACAAATTTACTGCATAACTAGCGATGCTCAGCATTTTGAGGAGACAGCCGAATGGTGGTTAGGCCGTCGTGTTAAAGCAGAAGAAGTTAAATTACAGGAATGACTTGGCAAGACAAGAAAGTCGCTGTTTTAGGGTTTGGTCGAGAAGGTCAAGCAATGGTTGAGTACCTTCTTAAAAACGGCGCTAAAGTTACTATTTGCGATAATAATGACGAGATTAATAAAGATGAAGTAAATAATAAGTGGCCAGAGAAAATTTCTTGGCAATTGGGTGACAAATATCTTGACGGTTTAAATGATTTTTTTGTAATTATTAGAAGTCCGGGTATACCCTTTTTGACCCCTCAAATTCAAGAAGCTAAAAAATGTGGAGTTTTAATTACTAGCCAGACAAAAGTTTTTTTTGAAAATTCATTAGCGCCGATAATTGGTATAACTGGAACAAAAGGCAAAGGTACAACTGCTACCTTGATTCAAAAAATGTTGGAAGCAGAAGATAAAACGTCTTACTTGGTTGGGAATATTGGTATGCCCGCCATATCAATTTTGGATAGCTTAAAATCAACTGATTGGATAGTATACGAACTTTCAAGTTTTCAATTGCAAGATATGCAAACGTCGCCACAAGTGGCGGTTGTTTTGGGTATTACTCTTGATCACCAAGATCATCACAAAACTCGGGAAGAGTATTACAAAGCCAAAGAAAATATTGTTAAGTTTCAAGAAAAGGATGGCGTCACAATTATTAATATTGATTATCCCCAAAGTCAAAAATTAGAAGATGCGTCGGGCGGAAAAGTATTAAAAGTTAGCATGAAACAGGAAGTGGAGAATGGAGCTTATGTTAAAAACGGTATTTTGTTCTTGGCGGTTGGTGGCCAAGTAGAAAAAGTTATAAATAAAGATGAATTAAAATTAAAAGGAGAGTTTAATTTAGCCAATGCCGCGGCGGCGGTTGTTGTGGCAAATTGTGTCGAGGTTGGTTTAGAAAATATTAAAAAAGTTTTGCAAACGTTTACAGGATTACCTCATCACTTGGAATTTGTTGCCACAAAAAATGGTGTCGCTTATTGGGACAATTCGTATGCCACTACTCCGGAAACCACAATTGCGGCCATTAAATCATTTGCCGAACCCATTGTTTTATTGATTGGTGGGCGCGATAAGGGTTTTGATTATGAGGATCTTGGGGAAGCAATAGTGAGTAATAACATCAAGGCCATAGTTGGTATTGGAGAAAGTGCACCAGATATTTATTCGCTTGTTGAAATTTCTGCTAAAAAACAAAATAAAATAGCACCACTATTTTTAGATGGAGGAAATTCAATGAAAGAAATGGTTTCAACGGCGAGTTCTGTAGCTAAGAAGGGAGATGCAGTTTTACTTTCTCCGGCCGCCGCTAGTTTTGACAAATTTAAAAATGTAACCGATAGAGGAGAACAGTTTAAAAAAGTCGTGGATAGTTTATAAAATGTTGGTCCCCAGGAGCGCACGCTGTTTGTGGCGCACGCTCGGAGGATAGGGTGACAAAGACGTGGTTACTGTTCTTTTGTTTTGGTCGGTTTCGTTGCCGTCATGGGGCAGAACGCCGCTAACGCGAGAGCGACCACGATAAGTCCAATAGAGGTGATGGCGTTAAAAATTTTGCGCATTTTTTACCCCTCCGAGGCTAATGGTGGTTGGCGAACGCCCTTTGCGTCATTTCTACCAGTAGCCATATATAGCCACCACCACCGAGTATAATGCACCCAACGAGTGCTACTAATTCCGGTGTATCGCTTTTTTTCTTTTGGTCGACGAGAAAGGACAACTTCATGGGAAATCCCTCCGAGTTTCGTTTCCGCATGGTTGCGGTTGGAAATAAGTTTACCGTTATTGGTAGCAAAATCAAGCGGATAAAAAAGAATCACCATGTTTATATGGTGATTCTTTTCAAAAAAAGTTTTAATTATTCTCTAGCTTTCATGGCGGCTTCTAACCTTTCCAACGCTAAAATAAATGCCGCTAAGCGTAAAGTTGTTTTATATTTTTCTTTTCTTTCCCAAATTTCGTTAAAAGCATCTTTCATAATTGGTTCGAGCTTGCTTCTTACTTCTTTTTCTGACCAATAGTATCCTTGTTTATTTTGTACCCATTCAAAATATGAAACAGTTACTCCGCCGGAGTTTGCCAGAATATCTGGAACAACGATTATATTTTTTTTGGATAATTTTTTGTCTGCTTCGGGAGTTGTTGGACCATTCGCAAGCTCTAATACAACCTTGGCCTTAATTCGTCCGGCGTTTTTTTCCGTTATTTGGTTTTCTAGCGCGGCTGGGATCAAGATGTCGCAATCTGTTTCAAGTAAGCGTTCGTTTGAAACATGTTTATAATTTTTATCATCACAAACGGCATCCGTACAGTAAACACCATCAATGGATCCTTGTTCTTTTTTCCTTTTCATAACATTTTTTGGATCCATACCTTGTTTTTTGAGATCAATGATTCCACCCTTGGAGTCTGATAAACCAATTATTTTATAGCCGGCTTTATGTACTAGTTTCGCCATATTGTAACCGGCGTTACCAAACCCTTGAATGATTACGGTCGTTTTTTTGGGAGTTAATTTTAATTTTTTAACAACTTCTTCTAAAATCATAAAACCACCGTCTGCTGTTGACGTTCCTCGTCCGGCTGAACCGCCAATAGCGAGTGGTTTACCGGTAACAACGGCCAATTCTTGGTGTCCGACAATTTGACTGTATTCATCCATAATCCAGCCCATAACTTCCGGAGTTGTATTTACGTCTGGTGCCGGAACATCGCGATCAGGTCCAAAAACATCCTTCATCGTCCGAGTAAACGTTCTCGTTAAGCGTTCTAATTCGTTTCGTGATAATTTTTTTGGATCAACCGTAATGCCACCCTTGCTTCCGCCCATTGGTATGCCGACCACGGCGCATTTCATGGTCATCCAGAGAGCGAGAGCCTTAACTTCAAAGATATCAACTTTTTGGTGATAACGAAGGCCACCCTTATATGGACCGCGCGCATTAGAATGTTGTACACGATATCCGGTAAATATTTTTTGTTCGCCAGAATCAAGCGTTAAAGGAATAGACACTTCAACTATTCTTTCTGGTTGTTTAAGCTTTTCTAGTATTAATGGATCGGTGCCAACTATAGCACCCGCGCTTTTGAGTTGTGCGAGTGCGTTATTAAAAGTGTTCATATAGTTAATTATTGTTTAGGAAGACCGATTTTTTGCTTGATTTCGGATAATGTTATTTTAGCTTTTTTGCTGGCCTTGTTTGAGCCATCTTCAAGTATTTTTATTAGTTTTGTCGGTTGCTTAATAAGTTCTTTGTATTGTTTTTGAATGGGTGCCAATTTATGGGAAATACTTTTAGCTAGCTCGTCTTTAAGGTCTTTGTAATTAAGTTTTCCAAATTGGTATGCTTTGGTAAATTGGTTATAGGTGTCTTCTGAGCCGAAAGATTCAAGAAGTAGGAATAAATTTTTAATACCCGGGCTCATTTGTTTTTTGTCTGTTGGTCCGGTATCGGTTACGGCGCGTCCGATTTTTCTTGCTACTATTTCCGGAGGGTCTTCCAAGAAAAGACAACCAGTTGGTTCCGATTTGCTCATTTTTCTTGTCGGATCAAGCAAGCTCATAAGTTTTGGTACGCTAGCGTAGAGCGGGTTTGGCGGAACAAATGTTTCGCCAAATCGTTTATTAAATTTTCGGGCGACGGTTCGGGTAAGCTCAAGATGCTGGGTTTGGTCTTCGCCAATCGGCACAACTTCTGCTTTATAAAGCAAAATGTCCGCAGCCTGCAAAATAGGATAAGTAAATAATCCAGTGTTAATATTTTGGATTTGTCGAGCGGCTTTGTCTTTGTATTGAGTCATTCTTTCCAACTCACTAATTGGAGTGATGGTATTAAAAATCCAAGCTAGTTCAGTATGTTCCGGAACAAACGATTGCAAGAATAAAGTATTTTTTTTGGGGTCAAGACCGGCGGCCACAAAAGTAGCCACCAAGTTAACGATTTGTTTAGTTTTTTCTTCGGGGTTGTAATTTTCTGTTAATGAGTGCAAGTCGGCGACCATAAAATAGCAGTCGAAATCATTTTGAATTTTTTCAAAATGTTTTAAAGCGCCAAGGTAGTTTCCAACGTGCAAGGGCCCAGTTGGCTGTATGCCGGACAAGAGGACTGATTTTTTATGTTTTATGATCATAGAAATTATTATACCTTAAATATGCCAAATATGCGTCGTGAGCGATTAAGTTCCATTTTAATGCGTTCTTTCGCGGTTCGGGTTTTAACAAACTGTAACCAATCAGGAGAAGGTCGTGACCTCTTTTTGTCTGTTATCATCTCAACAACATCACCGGACTTTAAGGGGGTGGAAAGTGGCATTAGTTTATTATTTATTCGCGTGGCAACACAATGGTTCCCGATGTCGGAGTGTATGTGGTAAGCAAAATCAACCGGCGTAGCATTATCGGGTAAGGCGATAACGTCTCCTTCTGGAGTAAAGACAAAAATATTATCCGGGAAAACGTCGACCTTAAGCGATTCTAGGTATTCGGTCGAATCCTTAATTTCTTTTTGTAGTTTAACCAGATTTTTTACCCACGCGAATTTTTTACTTTCTAACTTTGCTCCGTGTCTTGGTTTTCCTTGTTCGGTATAGTACCAATGCGCCGCCACGCCGTAGCTGGATTCGTCTTCCATTTGTTGCGTGCGGATTTGAAATTCGACAATTTCTCCAAGGCCGACAAAAACGGTGGTGTGAAGCGATTGGTAACCATTTGGTTTTGGTTGCGCGATGTAGTCTTTAATTCGGCCGCGAAGTGGTTTCCATAATTGATGAATAATGCCAAGCACCGCGTAACATTCAGTTACGTTTTTAACCACAATGCGGACAGCGATAAGGTCGTAAATTTTTGAGATATCCCGTTCGTGGCGCAAAAGTTTTTTGTATAAGCTGTACAGATGTTTAGCGCGCCCCTGAATATCAATAACATGGAGGTGTGAATTTTTTTCCAGTTGTTTTTGCAAGTTTTTTATAACCTCTTCTAAATGTTTTTCTTTTTGCGGAGAAGTTGTGGCCATCAGACGCGAGACCCATTCATATGCTTCGGGGTTAGTGTATTTGAAAGCTAAGTCTTCTAGTTTCCCCTTGGTTTCCCACATACCAAGTCGGTGGGCGATGGGAGCGTAAATTTCCATACTTTCTAAGGAGATTCTTTTTTGTTTTTCGGGCGATAAAGCGTCAAGAGTTTCAAGGTTATGAATTCGATCGGCAAATTTTATTAAAATTACTCGAATGTCTTTTGATAATGCTAAAAACATTTTGCGAAGATTTTCGACATAACGTTCGATACCGCGGTATTTTAAAGTGCCAAGTTTGGTAATACCTTCAACTAACGAGGCCACATCTTTACCAAAATTGTCTTCGATATCTTTGATGGTGTACGAAGTATCTTCCGGAACATCGTGAAGTATTCCGGCAATGATAGTTGGGATATCCACACGCATTGTCGTGAGATTTGTGGCTGTTGCCAAACAGTGTTCAATAAATGGCTGTCCGTTTGTTCTTTTTTGTCCTTGGTGCGCGCGTTCGGCAAAATCGTAGGCCAAGCGCACCATATCAAGGTCAGCCCCAGGAAACTGCTTTTCTAATATGGAAATAAGTTTCTGTGGGCTGGGCATAGTTTAAGTTAGTTTAAGTCACTGGTTCTTTTCCTTCGGTTTCGTACGAGCATTCTTTATTACTACATTTTACTCTTCCTTTGGCCGCTAAAACAAGAAGCGCTTTGCAGTCTGGGCAGTTTTCGCCCGTCGGACGGCTCCATAAAGCAAATACGCAATCTGGATATTTTTCGCAGGAGTAAAAAGTTTTACCTTTACGACTTCTTTTTTCAACTAAGTCGCCTTGGCTACAAGATGGGCATTTAATGCCAATTGATTTTTTAATTCGCTTTATGCCTTTGCAATCAGGATATTTACTGCAACCCAAGAAGGTGCCAAAACGGCCACGTTTAATTTGCATTGGCGCTCCGCATTCGTCACATTTTTCATCTGTTGTTTCCGCTTCCGCGCTACCGGGGATGGGTTTAGCATTTTTACATTCCGGAAAACCTGTGCAAGCTAAAAATCTCCCAAAACGTCCCAATTTGTTGACCATTGATTTTCCGCATTTTTCGCAAATTTCGTTTGATTCTTCTTCGGATACACTCGAGCGCGAGACAGATGCGTCTTTTTCGTCTAAATTTTTTTTGAAAGGCATATAAAATTCTTTTAAGACAGGAACCATTTGTTTTTGACCGCTGGCAATTTCATCTAACTCGTTTTCGATTTTTGCGGTAAATTCATAATCTATTATTTCAGGAAAATGTTCAACCAGAAGATCATTAACCAGATAGGCAAGTTCGGTGGGGTAAAGACGGTTTTCTTTATGTTCAACATAGCCGCGTTCAGAAATTGTGCTGATGGTGGGCGCGTAAGTTGAGGGTCGGCCGATGCCGTGTTCTTCTAGAGTCTTAATTAAAGTGGCGTCGGAAAAACGCGCTGGCGGTTCGGTAAAATGTTGTTTCCCTTCAATGGTTTTTATTGTTAGTGGATCGTTAACTTCAAGTTTTGGCAAAATAATTTCTGTTGTTTGGTCTGGATAAAGTTTTCGCCAACCATCAAAAGTAATTATTGAACCCGTGCTTCGTAAGGTATAAGTAGGGTGATTATTTTTTGTGGCTTCAACATCGATGGTCGTTGTGGCAACTTCGGCTTCGGGCATTTGACTAGCCACCGTTCGACGCCAAATTAAGTCGTAAAGTTTAAACTGTTTTGAATCCAAGTAATCAGCCACGGTTTCGGGGTTATTATTGACGTCAGTTGGTCTGATAGCTTCGTGCGCTTCTTGGGCATTTCGTGATTTAGATTTAAATAAGCGAGGAGATTTTAGCGCGTATTTAGCGCCATAAGTTTTTTTAAGATAATCGGCCGTGGCGGATAAAAATTTTTCCGATAAAGTCATCGAGTCCGTTCTCATATAGGTAATTAAACCTACCGATCCGGCTTTACCCAGTTTGACACCTTCATATAATTGTTGAGCCACCATCATTGTTTGTTTTGGGCTCATGCCAAGTCGTCGGCTGGCTTCCTGTTGCATTAGAGACGTAGTAAAAGGGGTAGGCGCTTTTTTCTTAACTTCTTTACCGGTAATTGATTTAACAATACAATCAGATTTTTTTATTTCCTCGGTGATTTTATCGGCTTCATCTTTAGTGCCAATGGCGAATTTATCTAAAGTCTTACCGTCCTTGGAAAAAAGTTTAACGATTAGTATTTCTTTTGATGGCGTAAAAAGTTCGCCCTCTATGCCCCAGTATTCTTGAGGGTTGAAAGCTAAAATTTCTCGTTCGCGCTCTACTACCATTCGAACAGCAACCGATTGAACTCGTCCGGCCGATAGACCACGGTAGATTTTTCGCCACAAGAAAGGGGAGAGTTCGTATCCAACAAGTCGGTCAAGCATTCGTCTAGCTTGTTGGGCGTCGACGAGATTTACATCAATAATTCTAGGGTTGTCGATAGCTTCATTTATGGCTTCTTTAGTAATTTCATGAAAGGTAATTCGTTTAGCAGTTTTAACATCGAGGTTTAAGGCTTCGGTTAAGTGCCAAGCAATAGCTTCGCCCTCGCGATCTTCGTCGGTTGCTAGAATTACGCTTTCGGCTTTGGCCGCCTGTTTTTTTAGTTCGGTAACTTTTTTACGCGCTTTGGTTGGTATTATGTAGGAAGGGGCAAAATTATTTTCCGTATCAATGCCCATTTTAGACTTTGGCAAGTCGCGCACGTGGCCATACGAGGATGTAACCTCGTATGGTTTTCCCAGAAATTTTTGAATTGTTTTCGCTTTAGTGGGCGACTCCACGATGACTAATTTCATACTGAAAAGTAAAGATACGTGAGTATAATTTAAAAGTCAAAATATTTTCGTTGTCGACCCGGCAGTTGAAGCTAAAAAGTTTTTTAGTAAAGATATGAAAAGTTAGCTTAATCGTACGTAGTATTTTCCTCCGAGGTCTTTAACAATTCCCCGTATTTCTAGAACAGTTAAGGTGCTAGAAACCTCACTGGAGTTTAGTTGTATGGTTGTCGTAATTTCGTCAATGTGTTTTGGTTTGTGGCTTAAAATGGAGAATATTTTTGTTTCAACTTCTGACAATAACAAATTTATTTTAGGTTCGTTGCGAGTTATTCGTTTAATTTGCAGAGTTTCCAAAACGTCGGTTACTTCAGTTACAACTCGCGCCCCTAGTTTGATTAAGCCGTTTACCCCGGCCGAATTAAGGCTAAAAATATCCCCCGGTACGGCCATAACTTCGCGGTTATATTCCAAACTTATTTTGGCCGTAATTAAAGCGCCACTTTTTTCCGGAGCTTCAATAACCAATGTGCCAAGGGAGTATCCTGCGATAATACGATTGCGTTCGGGAAAATGAAATTTTTCCGGCCCGACGCCAGGCGGATATTCGGATAATAATAGTCCACCGTTTTCTATAATGCGTTTGGCCAATTTTAAATGTTCGTGTGGGTAAATATCATCGTCGGCTAATCCGGAGCCGAGAATTGCCACCGTGCGACCGCCGGCGTTAATAGTTGTTTCATGCGCCAAACCATCAATACCGCGCGCGAGTCCACTTACAATTGTTAGGCCGGCGTTAGCCAGTTCTTGAGTTAAGCGAAGAGTTACTGCTTTTCCGTAGTTGGTGTAGCGGCGTGTTCCCACAACGCCGAGCGGTTGTTCGTTTTCGTTGGGTAAAGTGCCACGGTAAAAAAGAATAACTGGCGCGTCATAACATTGTTTCAAAAGCTCGGGATAATTTTCGTCGGTGTAAAAAACCATTTTGATGCCGGATTTATTAAAGTTCTCAAAAAGTTTTTGCGGATTAAGTGTTTTTCTTTTGTCGGTAATTTTTTGGACAGCTTCTGTGGTTAAGGCGAGCCTAGTTAATTCGTCGTTCGTGGCGAGCCAAGCTGACCCACCATTAGGAAAGTAGTCGTAAATTTTTTTAAGCTGTCGTCCGGTTAGGCAGTAGCTAAGGGCTAGCCAAAACGCGGTATCGTTAATTTTATCGATTTGACTCATTGGTTATTTAAAAAGTAAAATGAAAGTAATTATTAAGTAATTAATGATAGAAAAATGTCTAGTGCTCCGACTTGGAGATGTTTAAATTGTTCTGCCTATAAACCTGTTTTGGACGAAGAGTCCGGCAGTTATTGTTGTGGCGAATGTGGTTCAGAGTATGAAGTCAAAACAAGCAAGGAGAGCAAGGAAGTGTCTAGTTCTAGTCCTAAGAAGTCAGAAGGTTTTAGAGAAGTTTTTGGCGATGAGTTCAAAAAAAGAACTAGCAAAGAATTTCCTTTTAGAGAAGAAAATCCCGCAGGTAAAACACACAACCGATAATTAAATTTAGCACATAATTACCCTTGACAGAAAGGTTGGGTTGTGCTAATGTACGCTGTTAAGTAAAAAAGTTGTTCGGAGGTTCTTATCTGGGAGTGACAAACGGAACACGACCCCTCCTAAGTGGACCAAGTAGTCGTCAAGTAGTGATAGTTAGACTTCTGTCAAAATTATCACTCACTCCCAGATAAGAGTTTCGGAATTTAAAAAACGCCCCAGTTAGGGGGTGTTTTGTTTTTGGAAGAATCCGCCGTAGCATCTTTATACAATTGTTTGAGTTTTTATATTGTAATCCTTCGACCAAACTCCCTTCGATTTTGCTCGGGACTAAATGGTGGGGTTATCTTATTTTTTCTTAAGAGGCTTAGGCTACCCGAACCTTCGGGTAGCAATCGTGATTAGGTTTTTCGGTCTGTTGAGACCCTCCAAGGAGGGTACCCCACCCATTTAAGGGGGCCGGTGTGGCTAGCCCCAAGTCTTCGGTTACGAAGCAACCTTCTTCTGGGTCACCGCGATCTTGGCTTCGATCGCACCTTCTTGTGCCGCGTTGGTGTGGCCGAAGGTCGGAATCTTCAGCAATGCCACGGTGGCCCCCGTGCTGTTGCTCGCCTTCAGCGTCTTGGCTTCCGCACCTTCTTGTGCCACGTTGGTGTGGCCGACGACCTTTCCGGTGGCGGTCATGGCCATCTCCTTCGCAGCGGTTATCTCGGTTGCCGCGGGTTCAGCGCCGAGGAGCGCCGGTGTCGAGATCATCGTCATATCGCTTCCGTACGTCGCGGACGTTGTTTGCGACGTGAAAGCGATGCCCAAGGCGAGGGCCACGATGACCGCGGATGCGAGCAGTCTGATTGTTCGCATGAGGTCCTCCTGTTCTCGTTGTAACCGAAGCACCCTGTTTCCAAGGTACCTACCTTCGAGCGGACTTGCTCGAGAGCTTTTATAGTATTCAACAAGTTTTATTGAAATGCAAGAGCAATCGTTTTTAATAGAATGATTGCATAGTTGACAGTTTGTCTGTTTTTTCTTAAGGTATTCGGCTGTTCATTCGGACAGTACGTTATCAATTCAACGGCAGTAGAGGAGTACGACGATGAGAATGCGTAATTTTGTGGGAACGGTAGTCGCGACGTTGGGCCTCTTGCTGTCGGCAAGGGGCGCGGTGGCGGAAAGTTCAACCGTTATTTCCGGCGACATCAGGTCGTCTTACGTCGCCAGTTCCGAAGGCGAGGCGACGTTTGACGCGCGCCTCCTTTTCGACTGGGAGAACGTGCGGCTGACCAAAGGCCTCAACCTGACGGCCGGAGCTTATGTGCGAGTGGGCACAGATACGGACGACGCCCCGGTCGTTCGTAAGCTCGTGGACGATTCTTCCGGCCAGCCGAATTTTGGCTTCGAGGATCTCTACCTCGACATATCCAAGGAGCTGGTTGGGCTTCAAGGGTTGGCGGAAATCGGCCGGTTCCGGATTGGCTGGCAGAATCCGGAATGGGGCCGAACCGATCGGGTTCGCCCGACCAACCTGTTGGTCGCTCACGACTACACCGATTTGTCTTTGGACGATCGGCGGATCAGCCAGTTCGGCCTTTCGACCAAATGGGGTTGGGAGAGAAGGCGCTACACTCTGGAGTTGGTGTGGTTGCCTTTCTTTACCCCTACGCGGTTCGCCACTGACGGACCGTGGCGGTTCTTGTCGGAAGGGGTCAACCTCAAACGCGAATTGCCGGAAGGAGCAGACAGCCAGTTTGGCTTGAGGGGGTGCTACGACGACACGTTCGTAGTGTGCCTTATGGGCTACACTGGGCGGGACCATCTGCCTTTCGTCGATGCGGTGGCCGGGTCGCTCGTCTACCCAGAGATGAGGGCTTTCGGGGGCGATTTCCAAAAGGAACTTTTCTGGGGGACGATGTTCCGTGCTGAGGGGGTGTGGCGGAGCTACGACGGAGAGTTCGGCCGGAACTACGGCGAATTCGCTGTGTCGTTGGAGAAAATCTGGCCAAGCACCTTCTACGGTTTGATTCAGTACCTTCGGCAGGTGCCGAAGCGTTCTGATCCAGCCGATGCCCATGCCGCTTTCAACGATGCCGTTTTCTGGCGAGTCAGTTACGGCGACGAAAACGACGGCTGGTATGAGCAACTGGAAGGAGCGGTCAACATCGACCCGACCATGGTGTTCGCCGAGGTTTCGGTATCCGGGCCAACGCCGGTGAAAGATCTTCGGTTTACCCTCGGCGCGAGGGTAATCACCGGCGAAAGAGAAAACCTGATCTCCGGAAGGTTTTCCGGCAACGACGGATTGTTCTTCGAGATCAGATACAGGAGGTAGAAGGTAGAAGGAGGAAAGAAAAAAGGGGGACAAAAAGGGAGCGGCCGCCTCGTGCGTCCGCTTCCTTTCCTTTTTAAATAAAATTTTTTTCAAATACGCTAAACCCCGGGTCTCCGTCTTCGCAGATGTTAGTCTCTGCGTGACGGAGCCCGGGGTTTCCCGGCTAGAAGCCGGTTTGGTCCTCTTCGGTCTCGTTGGTGTCGTTCACCTCCCACTCGAGGGTGGTGTACGTCTTCACGAGGTTCTTGTAATCCTCCAATCGGATCAAGCTTGGTCGGATTTTGCCGTTGATGACCTGAAAGTTGGTCCTTGTTTCGGTCTTCCAAGGAAGACCGCCGTCGTCAAGGAGGACCGTTTTGACTACGGTAAAGGACCCGCTGACGAGATCCAGAGAGAAGACTGCCCCGGGGTAGGGGCCGCTTTCACATCGGAGCTCGATCAAGTTGTCCGCAAAGGCCGGACGACAAGACGCGTACTCGCTCGGGCGGTTGGTGAGGTCGGCCATTGAATAGGCCGTGTCCTGAATTCGGCCGTCGGCCGAAATTCTCCGCCAGTCGGCGTCGCGGTCGCGTTTGATTTCCTGACGGCGTACGCCGTCTCGGATTTCGTCCGCGTAAACGCGCCCATCGCGGTATGTCACCACGACTTTGGAATATCCGGCGGAGAAAGTCTCCTCGCGCTGGAAGCGCTTTTCGACGGACTTTCCGCCGCCGGGGTAGGGGGCGAACTCACTCGCCTGGAAGACTCGGGCGACTTCACGCCCGTTCGTCTCCATTGCGGGGACGACATACTGGTCGATGATCAGTCGACCAGCTTCCGCTGGGGCGTTGTTGGCGATGATGTTGTGTACCGGATGGTCCGCCGGTACGGCTCCGAACGAATTCGGCACACCACCCCACACAACAGCAACCACAACGAGCAGGGAAATGTAGAAAGAGCTGTACCGGTTCATAGAACCCTCCTGTTGGTTTCGTTACGAAAATGCACACTAGCAAATCCGCAACTTGTAAGAATATATTTGTACTTATGAAAAGTCAAGCAATAACGGTTAAAAGTTCATTTTTTAAAAATAGGGAAGGGGCGGTACCGTTTGTGGTCCGCCCCTAGCCCTCCTTCTTTTCCTCCTTATTATCTTTCTTTGTTCTTGATCACGGTCCAGCCCATGAGCGGGACCATGATCTTGAAGAGTCCGAGGCCGCAGAGACCGAGCATGCCGGGCATCAGCCAACCGATCTGGGCGATCGGCCCGTAGTTGCTGAGCAACAACGGGGAGAAACAGCTCGCGTTCAGGGCGCAGTCGGTTGCCACCTGTTCGCCCTTCTCTTCCACTGTTTCGTTTGTGGCCACCTCCGTACTACCGGTTTCCTTCGCCCAGTCGATCCATCGGGCGAGGTAGTACATTGTCATGTCGTTTGACGCGCTATTGGCCATTGCGAGGATGGCCGCAGTCGCGAGATCAAACGGCACGTGAGCCAGCCACATCAGCCCGACCACTCCTCCGGTCGCGAACGCGAACGGCAAGCTCGCCACCAGGGCCAGCCGGAAAGCCGACAGACGGAGACCGAGGCACCATCTCTTTTTCCATCGACCGATCAGTAGGTGACAGAGCAGCATATACCAGAACCAGTTCGAGGTGAGCTGGCCGACAATGAAGCTCTTTTCGCCGACTTTGATCAGTCGATCGGTTTCGGCAAAGAGCGCCGAAGGACCACCACGGTTGACCGTGATCTCCGGGAATCTACTCGCCACGCTCTTGATCACGGCCATGGTGTTGGCCGTGGTCTCGCTCGTTCCGGTTTCCTTTTGCATCGCGATGACGCGCAGGAACCGGTAGTCGGCGGTGTAGAGGTTGCGGCGGATGCCCGGTTCGACCCAGGTGTCCTCGATGTCGTCCCAGACGTAGCGGACGGTTTTCTGGTCGGGCGGTACGGGGGAGCCGTATTCGCCGTTCGAGATTACCACTACTGTGTCGAGGATTGATGCCACCTTGACGTTGTCGGGGTCGGCTTCTAGCGCCTCTTTGAATTTCCAGGCGGCGTCGAGACACGCGGGGTCGAGGAAGTTCCTCTCGCCCACTTGGCACTCGATCCGTCCGTAGATTCCGTCTGCACCAAGGCCGCTGTTCTGGAGTCGCGTCATTCCTTCCCAGGCACGGGTGCCATGGAAGAAATCGAGCGGGTTACTGCCGACGTCGAGGTTGACGAAGGCAATCGGTCCCGTGACGCATGCCAGAACAAGCAGAGCGATCGCCGTTCCCCGGTTTCGTTCGCCGACCAGTTGGTCGACCCGTTGGTGGATCCATCGGGTGATTCGCCATACTTCACGATCATCGGCGTCCGGCAACTTTTGGACCAGTGCCGGAATGATCCAGCGGGCGACGACGTAGGCTTGGAGTAGCCCCACCATGGAGAGCGCGGCCATTTCTTCGATCGGCCGTACTCCAAATGCCCACCAGACTATTCCAAGGTTGCTGAGGCCGGTGAAAACGATGAACGACATGACGAGTCGCATCGTCCGCCGTTGGTCTTGGTTGGGTTCTCGCATGATGTAGCTCGCGTAGAGAACCAGACTTTGACCTTGGATGATCGTGTTGCTGTAGGCCAGCACCACGAACGGTCGCTCGGCGATGATCATGAAGTAGCTGAGGGGTACGATGGCCGCGCGGATGCCGGCGATCATGAGTACCAGGAACCCTACACCAGCGCCGGCGAACTTCAGACTTCCGGTGCTCAGCCAGAAAATTAGGAAACTCAGGACGAAGCCGATCGTCGTGTAGTTCGACGACTCTTTCGGCATCCCGTCCTGGATCTGCTGGCGGCCGCTAGTCCACCCGAAGGGGAACCAAGCGACATACTCGGGCAACGGCTCCGGATCCGTGAAGACGAACGACCGTTCGAACCAGTTGAAGGTCCGGCCGGTCAGGACTTCCCGCATGGACCAGATGAACGTTGCCTGATCGAACCCCTTCGGCGGTTGCCAGATGATGCAGAGTTTGCTCATCTCGGGGTTGTACAGCAGGTTCCGCATTACGCTGTCGCCTGCCGTGTTGCCCTTGTTGCCGTTGATGCTTTGGACGAACTCCGTTGCTGTGGTCTTGGCCGTGAGATACGGTTTCTTGACGAGAACTTTCTCCCCGTCCCAGACCTCGTAGCGGGCGTAGTCCGTCGTGTCGAGACTCAGACGGTACTGTCGGAAGGACGACAGGTACGGGTGTTCATCGAACATTTGCCGCACCTGAACGTACTGGCGCACGTCTTCGTCCTTCAGACGGCCGTCGATATCCTTGCAGATGCCGACGATGTCGTGCGACGGGAACGGCGCCGAGGCCGTCTTTCCTTCATCGACCAGCGCGTTCGGAGCGCTGATCGGTTCTTCCATGACCGAGAGCTGTTTGACGCTGGCCTGCGGCCAGATCGCCAAACAGATCCACGAGATTACCAGCGCCCATGCGAGGCGCTTCTTGCTGATTGTGTTCACTGCCTAACCCTCCTCGCGCCTAGGCGCTTTCAAAAATTGTGAATGTCCATCGTTGTTTCCAACGATCTCCCGTCAACGATTTCTCGTTTAGAGAGCCGATTAATATAGCCAAATATTTTATCAGTGTCAAACGGTTTTATTGTTTCTATTTAAGGCTCTTGATTTACTTTTTTAATAGTGATATTTTGAAATGTTCTGTTTTGGAAAGAACCTTAGACCATGCGCGGAAGGCGCAGAAACAACAAGACGTAAGGAGGAGCAGTTTATGATCCGAGTGATGAAAATCCGAGAGAGGAGCACGTGGCAAGAGGCCGGGTTGCTGACGGTTGTGGTCGACGCTTTGTCGACGGCCTGGAACCTCATGAGCGTGTTCATCGACGGACTCGTCTTGCTGCTCCCGAAACGGACAGCCAGACGACAGCGGGAGGTGGCCTTCATCTTCCACTCGCCGAACGAGTACCATCTGTTCACGCCGTTTCCGTTGTTGCGGTATTTACCGCAACCGTGGGTGCTGTGGTTTACCAAGCATCTACCACCGTGTCGGCTGGGCGAGTTCAACCGTAAAGACGAAAAGGGCAAAATCATCGGCCGCGGCCGGATGTACGGGTGCCTGGTTTGTCCCGAGCACTTTTTCGCCACCGATCCGGCGTATGCCGTTTCGATTGACGAAGTGGTGGCCCTGGTGAAGCGAGCCGCTCGCTTGGCGCGGTGGTGGGGCGCGCACACGGTCGGCCTTGGTGCCTACCTACCGACCATGATGAACCAAGGTCGATTGCTTGCCGACGATCCGGAGTTCAGAGACCTCCGGATTACCACCGGCCACCAGTGTACGGTGGCCGTCGTCAAGCAGTACTTGTACAAGCTGGCCAGAGACCTTGGCATTGATCTGACCCGCGAGCAAGTAGCCGTTGTCGGCGCGGCCGGCACAACCGGGCGGGCGGTAGCTCGCGCTTTGGCGGCGGCCAACGGCTTGAACCTTCTCTTGGTGGACTTACCCAAGAAAAGAGAAAAGTTGACGGCGTTGGCGGAGGAGTGTGAGCTGTCTTCGAGCGGGCGAATCGTCCACAGCGTGAACGAATTGTCGAGTGGGGTGTTGAAAAGCGCCAGTGTGGTGATCGTGCTGACCACCGCTCTAGGTAGCATCATCAACCCCGAAGATCTCGGTCCTTCGACCGTGATCATCGATGATTCGAAGCCGCGGAACACCAATCCCGAAACGCTCGGCGAGCTTATCGCCGACGGGCGCGTTCTGGTGGTGGACGTGCTGGCCGAAGTGCCAGGCCTCAACATCGGCTTCCACTATGATCTCGCCCCCGGGAGGCCTTGGGTGACCTACACTTGCGGCGCCGACCTGCAGTTGCGGAGTATGTCGCCCGGCATGGGTAGCTGTGTCGGCGATGTCACGCCCACGGACGTGAGAGGAGTGGAAGCCGCGATGGCTCGGGCGAGCATCGGGTTGGCGCCATTGACGTCATTCAGCCGTCTGGTGACCCGGGAGGAGGTCAATCGCTTCAGACAACGGAGGGTCGCCCCATGATTGGGGCGACAAGGAGGTGCAAAAGAAAAGAGCCAGTGTATCGGCGGGGTATACACTGGCTCTTTTTCTGTTTTCTATTCAAGGTTATACTGTAAGCATGTTTGATAATATCAATTTGTTAATTTTTGTTACCAGTCTAGCCGTCCTGTGGCTTGGTATTATTATTTATCGTAGCGCGCCGACCGAGCGCGCTAATCGTATTTATAGCGTCAACGTTTTATTTGTTTTGTTGTGGATTTACACCATGATGGCCTATAGGGCCTCGGGCGAATCGACAAAAATAATAAGCGTGATTTTATTATATTTAGCCCCTATTTGGATTCCTAGCACCCTTTTGCATTTTACTTATCTTTTCCCGGTCCAAGAAAAAATTTCAAAAGTAAAACTTGTTTTAATTTACGGTCTTAGTCTTTGTTTATTTGTTTTTGTTTTAATACCGGGGTTTATAATCAAAGATGTTTTGATTATTCCCAATGAAGAAAAAATAATTGTTTGGGGTCCGGCTTATTTTACTTATGCTTTTTATCAGATTTTCTTTTTTAGTTATGCTTTTTGGCGCCTTTCCAGCCAGTACAGAAAAGGCACGGCCATTATTAAGCGCCAAGTCGTGGCGGTTTTATTTGGCTATAACATCGGAGCCAATTTAGCTTTAGTTACTAATGTTGTTTTGCCGTGGGTGGGGAATTTTAGATACAACTGGGTCGGCCAACTGTTCAGTTTAATAATGGTGGCCGGCACGGCTTATGCCATTACTCAACACAAAATGTTTAATGTTCGGCTGATCGCGACCGAAGCTTTTGCTTTTGCCATATCTTTCGCCTTACTGTTTAATATTTTTATTCCCGCTCCTTTCATTTTTCAGGTTTTGAAAACAGCTTTGTTCTTGGCCATATCTTTCGCCGGTTATTTGTTGGTCCGGAGCGTTTTCAGAGAAATTAGGCAAAAGGAAGAACTGGCTAAATTGTCCGAACAGCTGGAAGATGCTAATGAACAATTAAAACGGCTTGACGAAACAAAGTCGGAATTCGTTTCTATCGCCTCGCATCAACTGCGTACGCCCTTAACCGTTATTAAGGGTTATATTTCTATGTTGGAAGAAGGGTCGTTTGGGAAAATTCCAGTTAAACAGCAGTCGCCTTTGGAAAAAATTTTTGAGTCATCAAACCGGTTGATTGAATTAGTGGAGAACTTGCTATCTGTGTCTCGTATTGAGTCGGGCCGGATGAAATACAATTTTGAACCAACGCAATTTGAAGATTTGGCCGCTTCCGTGGTGGAAGAAATGAAGCCGGCGGCCGATAAGAAAAAACTCAAGCTTACTTATGTCGCTCCTTCGGCGCCTTTGCCAAAAATTAATATTGATGCCGAGAAGCTCCGCCAAGTTATGATGAATTTGGTGGACAACGCGGTTAAATACAGTAAAGAAGGTTGGGTTAGGGTTGAAACTAAACTTGATGACGGGAAAAATAATTCTAATGTAACTAAGCCCAGTATTGTTTTTGCCGTAACGGATAGCGGTCTCGGGGTTCGTTTAGAGGATCAAAAACGTCTTTTCCAAAAATTTATCCGAGGTCAGGGTTCGGCTTTGGTTCATACGCAAGGTACAGGTTTAGGTCTTTATGTTGGTCGAATTATGGTTGAAGCTCATAATGGAAATATTTGGGTTGAGTCTCAAGGCGAAGGAAAAGGCAGTACCTTTGCTTTTTCTATACCCTTGCCCCCCAAAACCGACCAGGCAGTGCTTGCTTTAAAAGATATGCTTGACTATGATTAACCCATACAAAAATGTCTTGCGAAAATAGAAACAAAAAAATACTTATTGTTGAAGATGAAGAGTTTCTGACAGAAATGTACAGGACTAAATTTGAGTCTCTTGGGTATACGGTTTTTAACGCTCCGGAAGGTAAGAAGGGGCTTGAGTTGATGCGCAAAGAAAAACCGGATTTGGTTTTATTGGATATAATAATGCCGGACATTGATGGTTATGAGGTCTTGAAAGAAGTCAGGCGATCTCCGGAATTAAAGAATTTGTTAGTGGTGGTCCTTTCTAATTTAGGGCAAGAAGAAGAAGTAACCAAAGGTATGCAACTTGGCGCCGATGCCTATTTTGTAAAATCAGATTTAACACCAACGCAGTTAGTAGAAAAAGCTGAAGGAATAATAGCTAAAGGGTGCTCTGATAAAGCCGTAACAATGAGACCGCCGGATGTTTTGTTGATTAACAGCGACGACAGCATTATTGATATATATACTAAACGTTTTGACAAAGAAGGTATTCAATTTAAAATTGCCGAAGAAGCTACTTGGGGTTTAAAGGTAGCCCAGACCGAACCGTTTGATGCGATTCTTTTAGATGTATCAATGCCTAATGTGGATGGTGTTAAAATATTAAAAACAATGCGCTCTACACCGAAGCTGGTGAACATTCCAATTATTGTTTTTTCTGAATCAACAGAAGATAGTGTTCTTAAAATATTGAAGGAGGCGGGAGCAACCGAAGTGTATTTAAAGGCGCGAGTTACCCCGACTCAGGTTGTGAATCAAATTCGAGACCTTATTAAGCGTTAAGTTTTGACGTTTTTATTGGTTTATGTTAACGTACTAGTACATTAAATCAAATGGCTAAAGTCAATAAAAAATATATCGAAGAAATTGAGGCAGTTTTGCGCCAAGTTTCCAAAGATAAAACATTTTTGCATATTTTTTTGACGGATTTGTTAACTCCGGCAGAGTTGGACGAAATTGCCGTGCGGTGGCAAATTATAAAAAAACTGGCCAATGGCGAAGCGCATCGTGATATTGTTGACGAGCTGGGAGTTGGGTTAGCGACCGTTACGCGCGGATCGAGGATGTTGGTTAATCCTTCGGGCGGTTTTAATCAAGCTATTACCAAGGGGTTAAATAAGTCTTGACAGAATTATTTAGTTTGTTTATGATTCAGCGTACTAGTACAATGAGTTAAAAAGAGTGATAGGTAAAAAGTGACTAAACAGGGGTTAGCGGTTAAAAGTTATTTGTTTTTTATAAAGTTCATATTAAGAAAAACGCAATTTATTTTTTTGTTTCAGCGTACTAGTACGCGGGTATGAAAATAATGAGTAAAAAATAAGAATAAAGTTTAGTTGTTTGTGGCGAGTTTGGCTTTTCGGAGAACGAGCTTAGTTTGTTATATATTATAACAACTTAAGCCCGCTCTTCGAGCGGGCTTTTGCCACTGCAAGAGCTGGGGAGAACAGTTTTTAGGCAATTAGACAAGAGGAGACGAGGGAAGAGCTATGTCAAACGATCAATCACAAACCGAACTGGAGCAAGCGATTATGGCTTCGATTTGCGGAATCATCGCCGAACGTGCGGTGCCAGTGGCCGATGTTAACGTTTTCGTGGAGGCCGTGATGGGCCGGCTGGCTTTCGTTTTGCGGAGTCGAAACGTCCTGGAAAACCATCAGGCGACACGGTGCCCGCGAATCAAAACAGGATGGGGGAATTAACGACTTGCGATTCACGATCGCAGAGTTGTTTTGGGGCCGGCAGATCAATGCGCATCTGCCGGCCCCGACAAGTTTATAGCTAATTTGTTTATCTGGCGATTTGGAAAAGTAAAAGGTATACTGTAAAAATATGAATTCTAATTTACAACAAAAAATTTCTGAGGCGCTTCAAGATAAAAAATTGAACCAAACCGCGTCCGAAGAAATAATGCGGTGGTTAGCCGAAAAAGAGTTTGAAGAATTTTTGCCCATACTGGCTAAGAAAATAGAACAGGAAAAATGGGACGAGCTTATGGATGCGTTTTATCGGACGGTTATTTTTGGTACGGGCGGTATTCGCGGAACTATGGATATCGGAACTAACCGAATCAATAATTACACTATTCGTTGGGCTTCCCAAGCTTATGCCCAGTATCTTCTTAAAAACAAAAGTGAGGTTGCCCAAAAAGGTGTGGCCATTGCTTATGACAGCCGGTTAAATTCTGAGAAATTTATGAAAGAAACGGCGCGGGTACTCGCCGCGAACGGTTTGCCGGTTTATATTTTTAGTTATTATCGCGCTACTCCCGAATTATCTTTTGCAGTTCGTTATCTCAATTTGGCCGGAGGCATTGTAATTACCGCCAGCCATAATCCCCCGGAGTTTAATGGCTACAAAGTTTACGACGAGAATGGCGTGCAAATATTGCCCGACGCCGGTATGTTAGTAGAAGCGGAATTTAAGTCAATTAAAAGTATAAAAAAAATATCTTTTAACGAAGCGATTACTAGTAGACAAATTAAATATATTGGCGACGAAGTGGATAAGGCCTTTTCTGAATCGGCCAAAAAAGTTTCTGTCTATCCGGGTCGCGATATTAAAATAGTGTATTCCCCACTTCATGGGGTCGGGTCACAATCGGTTTTACCGGTTTTAAAGGATATTGGTTTTAAAGACATTACTGTGGTTGAAGAGCAAATGAGTCTTGATGGGAATTTTCCGAACGTCGAAGGGCATTTCCCTAATCCGGAATTTGCCGTTGTTTATAAAAAACCAATTGAGCTTGCGCAAAAAACCAAAGCGGATATTGTAATTGTTTCCGATCCGGACGCCGACCGCTTGGGTCTCGCCATCCCGGACAAAGACGGACATTGGCATAATTTAAACGGCAATCAAGGAGCGGTGTTAATGGGTTATTTTTTTATGAACGCTCTTTATGAATCCGGCCGGATGCCTAGTAATCCCGTAGTTATCAAAACTACCGTCACTTCCGATTTGGTTCGCGACATTGCCGAAAGTTTTGGCGCTGACGTAATTGGCGATTTGCTGGTTGGGTTTAAGTTTATTGGTGACAGAATCCAGCACCTGCCCAAAGAAAAGAATTTTATTTTCGGTTGCGAAGAAAGTGTTGGCTATCTTTTTAGTAACGCTTATCGCGATAAGGGCGCGGAAACGCCGGCCGTGGTGGCGGCGGAAATGTCCGCTTGGTGCAAGTCAAAAGAAATAACACCCACTGATCTTTTGGAAACGGTTTATCAAAAGTATGGTTATTATGCCGAAAGGTTGTATTACCGTTTGGTTGAAGGTTTTGGGGCATTCGATCAAATGAATTTGGCCATGGTCGAGTTGCGTAAAAATTTACCAAAAGAAATTGGTGGACGTAAGATTTTAAAAATTATCGACAGATTAACTGGCGAAATGCAGGATGGGCAAACCGGAGAATTATTAGCCACCAAAGACTGGGATAAAGGCGATATGCTTTCTTTTTATTTTTCTGAAGATGAACGCAACGTGATTCACTTACGTCCGTCCGGCACAGAACCCAAAATGAAATACTATACAACAGTTAAAGGAAATCTTGGAGAAAAAACAAAAGAAGAAATTAACAAAGAGGCGGAAACAATAGAACAAGCGGCGGTAAAGATTTTTGAAAGTATTCTTGCCACAATTAAAGTTGATGTGTTTTAGGGTTTAATTTTATTAAAAATGTTTTTTGAAGCCCTTTTTGATATTTAATCCCATTAGCAATAGCGGGCCGTCTCGCCAACTGGCGGACGAGCCTCGTTCCAAGAAAAAATCCCTATCACGAGGACAGAGATTTTTTCTTGGAGCGGGTAACGGGAATCGGACCCGTGACTCGTCCTTGGCAAGGACGCGTTTAACCACTAAACTATACCCGCAAAATTTATTTTCCAAAGAACCAAGTAAATAGTAGTCATTATTAAAGCATACCAATGCTTTTTATGGCAAGTATTTTATTTTTATGTTAGTTCGTCAGCTTCAGCGAACGATATTATCAAGCAGAAGATAAAATACCCTGAACATAGCGACCTTTATTGCCTTTAACCCCGAGATTTTATTGTTTACCGCTCAGATTTGAAGAGAATATAGCCGAAGAAAGCGGAGCCGAAGGGTTTCCAACTTAGTCGATCGAGTAATCTTGATTTTGTGTGTGGCTATATAATGCCGGATCGATAATAGGTTTTTTATATTCTCGCCAAACCCAAGTCCAAAGCACGCTTGAAATTAAAATTAAGACCAAAAGTTTAGTCCAGTCTTGCTTACTCATAAATTGCTGCGGTTTTAGCATTGTGATATTCTTGCTTTTCGTTGGGGATTATATAGTATATACATTTTATGTAATTTTGTAAGTGATATGAAATTTAAATTTCAATCCAAATTTAAACCAATGGGCGACCAACCGGAAGCTATCCGACAACTTTCGTCGTGGTTAAAAGCCGGGTCAAAACATCAAACATTACTCGGTGTTACGGGGTCGGGAAAAACTTTTACGGTGGCAAAAGTTATAGAAAAAATTCAACAGCCAACGCTTATTATTTCACCGAACAAAACTTTAGCCGCGCAATTATATAGCGAATTCCGTCAGTTTTTTCCGGATAATGCCGTTCATTATTTTGTTTCTTATTACGACTACTATCAACCCGAGGCTTATATTCCGCAGTCCGATACTTACATTGCCAAAGAAGCGATGATTAATGACGAAATAGATCGTTTACGTCACGCCGCCACGCAATCTCTACTTACCCGACCTGACGTTTTAATCGTTGCTTCTGTTTCTTGTATTTACGGGCTTGGCTCACCGGCAAATTATCAAACACTAAGATTAATAGTTAAAGCTGGTGAACATATTTCTCGACAAGATTTTTTGAAAAAACTTGTATCTTTACAATATAATCGAAACGATATTGAATTTGGCCGAGGCACTTTTAGGGTGCGTGGAGATATTGTGGAAATACATCCCATCACCGGCGAAGATATTATTCGTTTTGAATGGTTTGGTAAAATTTTGGAATCAATAATTCTTTTGCCAAATGTTTTGCATAAAAGTAAAGTAACAAAAACAGCCATATCATTGAAATCGGTAGATGTGTATCCGGCTAAACATTTCGTAACGCCACTCGATCATCAAAAAGATGCCTTGGCCGAAATTCGACAAGAATTAACTAATCGTGTTCGTGTGTTGAAAAAAGACAATAAACTTATTGAAGCTCAAAGAATATTTGAACGTACAAATTACGACTTAGAGTTAATTGAGACAACCGGTTATTGCAATGGTATTGAAAATTACTCACGTCATTTTGACGGGCGAAAATCCGGTCAGCCACCGTTTACTTTGCTCGACTATTTTAATTATACGGTGCAGAAACAAAAGTTACCCGGGTTTTTAACGTTTTTAGACGAAAGTCATATCGGTGTTCCGCAACTTCGTGGTATGTATGCCGGCGACCATTCACGAAAAGATATGCTTATTAATTACGGTTGGCGTTTACCGTCAGCTTTTGATAATAGGCCGTTAAATTTTGAAGAATTTTCTGAACGAGTAAGTTCAGTAATATATGTTTCCGCTACTCCAAACGATTATGAACTGGCACTCTCTGAGAAAAACGTGGCGGAGCAATTAATTAGGCCCACCGGCATTATTGATCCTGCCATTGATGTGCGTGAAACCGAATATCAGCTTGACGATTTAGAAAAAGAAATTTTAATACGTGTTAAAAAACACGAGCGAGTATTAGTTACCACTTTAACGAAGCGTTTATCCGAAGCGTTGACTGAGTTTTTGGTTGAAAAAGGAATTAAGGTGCAATATTTACATTCCGATGTTGAAACATTGGAGCGAGTGGAAATTTTGAAAGATTTGCGAAGCGGTAAATACGACGTGCTTGTTGGTATAAATTTACTGCGTGAAGGTTTGGATTTACCGGAAGTGTCGCTTGTGGCGATTTTGGACGCGGACAAAGAAGGTTTTTTAAGAAATGAAACAACTCTTGTACAAACAATGGGTCGAGCCGCGCGTCATCCAAATGGACAAGTCATTATGTATGCCGACAATATGACCAAATCAATGCGTAGTGCTATTAACGAAGTAACACGTCGTCGTGCCATTCAGCTGGCTTATAACAAAAAACATAAGATCGTGCCAAAAGCAACAAAGCGCCAAGACGTGGATCTTATCTTTTGATCCGATTGACGATTGAATCGAGACTTATGTCGCAATGCGAGGGGGATAGTGCGCTAGGGTCACGTCGCGCCGTCCATTTGTCGTTCTTCGCCCATTTACCACTCGTCGCCGTAACATTAACCATTAAGGCGTTCATTCTGTTTTGGACCCTTGTTATACTATGATACTTTGTAGTATCATAGTATTGTGGAGTTTTGGAATTATATAAAATTAATATTGTGCCGCGCATAAGACCATCTTCAATCAATCATCAAGAACGCTACACCCTTCTAGACGAACTATGGTCGATGATTGCTCTGCTCGACGACATTGATGAAGTAAGGAATTTTTTCCGTGATCTGCTGTCGGAGACCGAGGCGGTCATGCTGGCGCGTCGCATTCGCATTGCAAAACTACTACTTGAGAATAACTCCTACGCAGATATACACGAGAAAACTCAGGCCGCGCCCTCAACTATCGCCAGTGTCCAGCGGTGGCTAGAAGGCCAGAATGGGGGATATCGAAAATCGTTGCCAAAATTACAAAAAGAGGTAAAGCGTCGCGGGCAAGTTGCGTTAAAAAGTAGGGCGGGTATGGAGCCATATAGTCTGGAATGGATGAAGAAAAAATACCCCCTTCATTTTTTAATTTCGAACGCGATTGACGAGTATAAACTAAAAGCCCCGCGTCGGCTAAGAGGAAAAACGCGTCGTTAGATTATTTAGAGTTATTTGGTAGATATTATCCACTATGATACTACAAAGTATCATAGTGGATATATGTATAGAGGTGTAAATAAATGAGTAGGGAGTGGTTAATGGGCGGAGTAGTATGTTGAGAATCTATGCACCGTGCGCTGAACTCGGGCGTTGTATATGATTTTGATTTTACAAGATCATCACTGGGGTGGGGCAACATCTCTAGAATTCGGATATTACAAAATGGTTGACGAAAGCGGTTGAAAGTGGTACCGTGGGGCGTTACTCTTTCTGCATGACGAGGGCAATCCCCGTAAATACGGAGTGGTCTTTCAAAAAAGTCGTGTTAATGATCGTCGAGTATTGCGTCGTAATTCTGCGAGGCAACACAAGACGGCAAACTGAAATAGGAGAATGGCCATGGGAAACTCCGTGGTTGTCGATAGCGGTTCGGACGTTACGTTCGGGCTGCTCCGTGAATTCTACGACCAACTCGAGGCGGGGAAGCAGGACCCGTCGCGGGGGCTTACCGGCCTTCACCTGCGCGCGCTTCTTGAGCACCGTAATCCTTTCGACGAGGAGCAGCTCCTTGCGGTGCTGCCGTACGCGGACGAGGAGAATCCCTCGACCTTTGCGTACCCGGCGGGGTTCCAGCAGCGCTCGGTGCAGGACCAGCTCCTGTACTGGCGCGCGGCAGTGCCTAGGTGCGACGAGCACCACGTCGAGGCGCTGGTCGCAGCCCTGCCGCCTCGGCAGGAGGTTATCGACGAGTGCCATGTGTGGTTCCCCGTCGTCCATCCGAAGCCCGCGAAGTTGGGCGGGGCAGTGGACGCGGTTGCACTCGCGTGGGTGGCCGAGCGCTTGGCGCAAGAGCAGCAGGTCAGAAACTACCTGACGCTCGACGCGACGCACCACCACATCCACGCGCGGACGTCCGCGTTCCACGAGCGGCTGAACGTCCTCCCGGGGGACTACTGGGTGTTCCTCGCCCAGATGGGTCTCGCGCACCGCGGACGGAGCCAGCGCCGCGCGCTCACGGTAATGGCGCACCGCGGCGAGTTCGGCCTCTCCCTCTATGAGGGAGGGTGTGCGATGCTCGGGAATCCCGGCCGCATTGCGCCGGATCCGCTTTGGCTGGACCTGCCGGGGTCGGAGTACTCCGGCGATGGCCGGCAGTTCGTGAACGGCGCGTACGTGTACTGGAACGTCGACCAGCCGAAGCTGGTTGCGTTCAGGGTCGACATTGCCCATCCGTACTTTGGCTCTGCCTCGGGGCTTCTCCCGCAGCAGTAGCCACTTGAGGCCTGGGGTGCTTGGATCTTCACAAATCCTTGCGCCTCAGGCCTCACCTTATATTTTTTGCTAAACTTGCTTTGAAAGTAGGCAGTGCATTGCAAATTACGAATTTGCAGTCGCCGAAATCCTCGTTTTCTCACAACACCGGAATCCAGAGCACGAGCTTTGGAGTGAGTGTTGAGAAGACAGACGCTGCTTACTCACTTTTAGGCGGCCCGCCGCCACACGTTATTCCCTACCCATTGGATCCGACAGGAAGGGTGCGCCCACCTGTCGTCTTGGATGGAAGTGAGTGATACTCCGACGATGGCCGGCAGTTCGTGAACGGCGCGTACGTGAACTGGAACGACGACCAGCCGAAGCTGAATGCGAACAGGGTCGACAATGCCAATCCGAACTATGGCTCTGCATCGGGGCTTCTCCCGAAGCATCTGTCTTCAACACCGGGGAGTCCGCGCGGACTCCCCGGTGCCACTACTGGACGGCCTTTATCCAGCCGCCTATCATGCGGCCGATAGCGACCAGTTCTTCCGCCAATGCGAGATAGGAACGGTTATCGAGAGCTTTCGTTTCGTGGGCGAGGCGGATGAGTAGTTTTAAGAGACCAAGTTTACGGCTCGCCTTCACGAGCGCTGGTTCTTTCCAGTCGCGTTTGGCAGTCTCCGCCTCAATCAAGAGCTCAAGTATTTCCAGCAGCAGACTCTTTATGCGCTCGCCTAAGGTATAGCGGTCGGTTTTTGGGAAACGCTTCACGGCTTCGTGCGTTGCGGCGTAGAGGTGGTAGGTTTTTTGGACCAACGGAACATTTTGAGATGTTGACATATATGTTTTCAAGAATAGTAAGCGTAGAAAATCTGCTGGCTGCCTGGCTGGTGTTTCGACGAGGAAAGTGCGGCAAGGCGGATGTCATGGCGTTCGAGCGGAACCTGGAAGATAATGTGTTGCAATTACACGATGAGTTAATCAGCGGCTCTTATCGGCACGGCGCGTACCAGCGATTCGCTATTGCCGACCCAAAGCCGCGCGTCATACACAAGGCAACCGTCCGTGATCGCGTGGTGCACCATGCTGTGTATCGCGTACTGGAGCCCATTTTTGAGCCAACATTTATAAAAGACTCTTATTCATGCCGTCGGGGAAAAGGGACACACCGCGCCGTGCTTCGGCTCGCGGAATTTTGCAACGAGGTAAGTGGCAACGGTCGACGGCCGTGCTATGTGCTGCAGTGTGATATCGCCAAGTTCTTCGCCTCGGTGGATCACGTCCAGTTACTGAAGTTCATCCGGCGTCGGGTCTCGGATGCCGATGTGCTCTCGCTTCTGGCTACGATTCTCGGAAGTTATGAAGCGCCAATCGAGAGAGAGAGAGAGAGAGAGAGAGTAAACGTGGCCTGCCCATCGGCAACCTGACCTCGCAGCTTTTTGCCAACGTCTATTTGAACGAGCTCGATCGCTTCGTGAAGCACGAGCTCCGCGTGCGGCGGTATCTTCGCTACACGGATGATTTTATTGTCGTTCATGGAGACCCCGACTACCTGAGGAGTCTTATCGGTCCGATCAGGCATTTTCTTGGCGACTCTTTGCGGCTTCGACTGCATCCGCAAAAAGTAGGTATGAGAAAATTGCGGCAGGGCATTGATTTTTTGGGTTACGTTACCTTGCCGACGTGTCGAGTTTTGAGAACCAGAACGAAATGTCGAGTACTTCGTCGGGCGAGCAATCAGGCGAGACAGTATCAGCAAGGGGAGGTACCAATGGCGCATCTTCGTCAGAGCGTCGCCTCGTCGCTCGGTATGTTGCGCTGGTGCCGATCGTGGCGACTTCGCCGCGACCTTGTTCGCAGCATTGGTGAAGCGTTATTGTCGCACTAACTTTTTGCGACGCAACAGTTTGTGATAGCTTTTGCAAAAGCGATGCGCTTCGTCGCGGACGCGTTGAACAAGATGCAGAGCAGAGGAAGTGCGTTCAAGAACTATGGCATTTGCTTTTTCGGGTACAAAAATTTCTTCGTAGCGTTTGGCGAGCGAGATAAGCGGAATTTTTAAATTTAATTCTTTCCAAATTTCTAAGGCCGCATTAAGTTGAGGCCGGCCACCATCAACCATAACTAAGTCTGGTGTTGGCCATTCGGTATGCAAGAATCGTCTTTTCAGAGTTTCTTTTAACATTGCAACGTCGTTTGCCCCGCGCACGGTTTTTATTTTAAATTTTTTATATTCACTTTTGTCGGCGATGCCATCGATAAATACCACCATTGAAGCGGTAGCGAGCGTTCCCATAATGTTTGAAATATCATAGCCCTCAATTCGGTGAATCGGTTTTTTAATGTTTAAAATCTTACCAAGTTCAATAACATCGCCTTCAACTTTTTCGCTAAACGAAAGCACGTGTGACATTTCAATAACCTTTTCCAGCCACCGAATCTGTGATTCTAGTTTTTTTATCTGTTTTATGTCGTCTTTCTCTTCCAGCAATACTCCAATAATCTTGAGATTATTGGAGTATTGTTTAAGGTGGCGAAGGTCTTTCTTGAGTGTGGTAAGTATATTTTTTCGTTTACTCTCAAGAAACATTTTTATGTGGCGGATATTTTTTTTATATTCTGCTACGGAAATTTTGCCCACGCACACTCCTGGGCACAGACCCAAGTGGGCGTCTAGGCAGGCTCTGCCACTCAATGGTTTGCATGTTGTGCGGTAAGGGAAAAATTTGCGTAGCACGCGCAAAGTTTCTTTGACAGCTCGAGCGTCGGTAAATGGGCCGAAATAAGTACCGTCTTTTTCTATTTTTCTTGTCGTAAGCACTCGGGGGAATTCTTCATCAGTAATTTTTATAGACAAATAAGTTTTGTCGTCACGAAGTAAAATATTATATTTAGGTTGATATTTTTTTATATAGTGCGCCTCTAAAAGCAAAGCTTCAATTTCAGAACCAGTTTTTTTCCAAACAACACTGGAGGCCTCACTTACCAGTTTTTGCTTAGCTGGAGATAAGTCAGTACTTTTTTGGAAATAAGAAGACACCCGCGATTTTAAATTACTCGCTTTTCCGATGTAAAGAACCGTGCGGGGGTTTTTAAAGAAATAAACGCCTGGAGTAGTGGGGATTTGTTTTTTATTGAGATTCACCATGGTTAGTTATTCTAGCTGGCTACATGACAAAAAACAATGATTATTAATATTTTCCAAATCGTATATAATTAAAATATTATTAAGGTTATTAATTATAAATATTTTATGGGTAAAGAAACAGGATATCGCGACGAAGAGCTGGCAGATTTAACTCAAGAGGGAACCACCGCCGGTAAATTTGGTCAGGAAAAAGTTGCTACCAGCGAACGCGAAAGAGAACTAGAGGAAGTTAAGGTTGCTTTTTCTGGTTGGAAGGAAGCACTCGATGAACGTGATCGACAACATACCAGTGGTACTATTCTTCAAAGAGCACTGGCGCAACGTTTGGTAAAACAGCGACAGAGAAAATATAGAGAGTTAAAGAGTGCTTTTGATACAAAATATAACGAAAATGAATAACTGTTTAATTTTTATTGAGGTAATATTATGGTTGTGATTGCAAAACATTATTATTTTTATATTCAAAACGTATACTCAAATAAAAAACACTCTTAATGGTGTAATGTGTTTACCCGCCCGTGTTGACCGATGGGTTACAGGTAAACACGGGCGGGTTTTGGGGGCGGTTGGTGGCTTGTTCTGGTTCAGGGCTTCTTGAAGTCATCCCTTGCCCAGGTTGTGACCTCTTTTCTGGTTGGCTGAACCATATAGAATTTATGGCCAGTCAGCAGCTCCATCACTGGCAAAATCAATGTGGCTACGTCGTCTGCCACACAGGCGCCAACCCTTAGTTGCTCCCCCTCTTGTCGATTTACCCAGTCGATCTTTTTGGGTTCGTCCGACCCTCTGCGTTTCCACTCCATCATGAGCGTGCTTCGATGGTCGGCGAAGTACATGTGGGTTATTCGAACAACCTTTGACAGTAGGTTATTTCCTGAAGTTGCCATAAGGATTCCTCCAAATCTTTATCGTACGTGTCATAACTTAAACTAGTTAGGTAAATTTGTAAAGGAATTGCTGAATTAATCTATTTATCCGTAGACAAACCATCATTCTCACGATAAGATGTTTATTACTTATGTCTGTTAAACCCGAAGAAAATCAGGAAAATAAACCCACTTTCTCTCTATCTAAAATAGAGAAGGAGATTTTGGCTTTCTGGAAAGACAATAAAATTTTTGAAAAATCAGTTAAAAGAGTAGCCCCAAAGGGTGACTATGTTTTTTATGATGGCCCGCCTTATGCGACAGGTCTTCCTCACATTGGCCACCTTTTGGTTTCTACTATTAAGGATGTCGTGCCAAGATATAAAACAATGAAAGGGCACCGTGTGGAACGGCGTTTCGGTTGGGATTGTCACGGTTTGCCAATTGAAGTATTAGTGGAAAAAGAATTAGGACTAAACAGTAAAAAAGAAATTGAAACATATGGTGTAGGAAATTTTAATGCCAAATGCCAGCAGATTGTTTTGCGTTATGTTGATGAGTGGAAAAAAACAATTACCCGACTTGGTCGTTGGGTTGATTTTGGTAACGACTACAAAACAATGGACCTGCCGTTTATGGAATCAACCATTTGGGTATTTAAAGAACTCTACGACAAGGGGTTAGTTTATGAAGATTTTCGTTCAAGTCTTTATTGCACACGTTGTGAAACTCCATTATCAAAAATGGAAACAACGATGGACGACAGTTACGAAGACGTTGAAGATCCATCTATATATGTGGCTTTTGAAATTAAAAATAAACCAAACATTTATTTCTTATCTTGGACGACTACACCGTGGACACTGTCTGCTAATGTAGCTTTAGCCGTAAATGCTAAAGCGGAATATGTTGAAGTTGAATTAACGGCCGGCGAAGAGCCGTGGGTTGGCCGCCATCTTATTTTAGCCAAAGAGCGGTTGATGGATTCTTTAACAGAAGGAACTTATGAAGTTAAGGCGAGCTATGCCGGTCAAGAATTTATCGGTTGGCAGTATGAGCCGATACAGAAATTTATAGAGCCGGAGAAGCCGGCTTATCGAGTTGTGGCCGGAGATTTTGTAACCCTAAATGAAGGTACAGGCATTGTGCATATTGCCCCAGCTTTTGGCGAAGACGACTTTGAGCTTGGTCGTAAAGAAAATTTACCGGTTGTTTTAACAGTAGACGATGGTGGTAAATTTATTTCGGAAATCACTCCTTGGGCCGGACAATATATTAAAGACGCTGACTCTTCCATTACCGAAGACCTAAAAAAACGAGGAATAATTTTTAAAGAAGCCAAAGTAACCCACAGTTATCCTTTTTGTTGGCGTTGTCATAAACCATTGATTTATAAAGTGCAGAAATCTTTTTACGTAAAAGTGAGCGAGTTAAAGAAGGGGATGTTTAAGACGAACGAAAAAATTCATTGGGTTCCCGAACACTTAAAGGAAGGACGATTTAAATTAGGAATAGAGAGCGCGCCCGATTGGGGGGTGTCCAGAAAACGATATTGGGGAGTGCCAATTCCCGTGTGGCGCTGTGAACAATGTAATAAAGAAGAAGTGCTTGGCAGTATCAAAGAAATTGAAGAAAAATCAGGAAAAAAAGTAGACGATCTTCATCGTCCGATGATTGATGAAGTAAGTTGGGCGTGCAAATGCGGGGGACAATTTAAGCGAGTTGCCGATGTTTTGGATGTGTGGTTTGACTCCGGCTCAATGCCTTACGGCCAAATGCATTATCCGTTTGCCAATAAAAAACAGTTTGAAGCTACTTTTCCGGCCGATTTTATTGTGGAATATATTCCACAAACGCGTGGTTGGTTTTATACCTTGCATGTTTTATCTAATGCTTTGTTTAAGCAGCCGGCTTTTAAAAATGTGGTGGCGACAGGAACAATTTTAGCGGAAGACGGAACTAAGATGTCTAAGTCCAAAGGCAATATGCCGGATTCTAATAAAATTTTAGACAATTACGGTAGTGATGCTTTGCGTCTATGGTTATTGCAAGGAGCAACCATTCAAGGTGGTGATACCAATTATTCCGAGGAACAAATAGTGGAAGGGTTAAGAAAAGTTTTACTGCCTTTGTTAAATGTACATTCTTTTTTTTCATTATATGCGCCAGTTGGGCAAATAATTGAACCAATGGTTAAACCGAAGCACGTTTTAGACCGATGGGTTATGGCGCGTTTAGAAGAAACCCGACGTGATGTTGAAGAGGGTATGGAAAAGTATGAGCTCTGGAAAGCAGTTAAACCCTTAGCGCCGTTTATTAATGATTTATCTACTTGGTATGTTAGGCGTTCGCGGGACAGGTTTAAGGGTGAGGACGCCAAAGACAAAACCGATGCTCTGGCTACTTTGTTTACCGTACTTCTGGAAACTGCAAAAATTTTAGCGCCGTTTACTCCGTTTATCGCGGAAAATATTTATCAAAAATTGAAACCACACAACGGTTCAACTTTGGATAGTGTGCATTTGGAAATGTGGCCAGAAGGTTCAAAAAAATACCTTGATGATAAATTAGTTACTGAAACAGAAAATATTAGAAAAATTATTGAAATTGGTCATGGAATGAGAGCAGAAAAAGGAATAAAGGTTCGTCAGCCAATTATTTCCATTGAGATTAAAGGGAGCGACGTAGATAAAGAATTAGAACCCATTATGCTTAATGAATTAAATGTTAAGACAGTTGGTCCTATTAGTTCCGGTAATTTTATTAAGGAGGTTATTGTATTGGGTGGACACGAAACAACTGTGGCATTTGATTTAGCTATGACACCCGAACTTGTCAGCGAAGGATTGCGTCGTGAATTCGTGCGTCAAATTAATGCCTTGCGTAAAAAGTTGGGTTTTACTATTCAAGATCGCGCAGAAATTATATATACAACAAACAGTTCAAGTTTGAAACAGATGATTGATAGTTATGTGGACGCTTTAACCAAAGAAACATTGTCGACTTCGTTTGTTATTGGCGAAGGCGAATACGAACTCAAGATAAATAGTGAAGTCATTTTAGTTACGTTAAATAAAGTCTAATGGAAAAAGCTGAAGCCATTCGTCAGCGTTTAAAGGCAGTTAGGCGACGTATGCGCGACGTCCGTTTACCGGCGATTTATATTACCGATCAAATATCGCGTAGTTATTTAACGGGCTTTAACGGCACAGCCGGAACAGTTTTTATAACTCAAGACGAAGCCATATTGTTTACTGATTTTCGTTACACCGAAAGAGCCACAGAAGAAGTGCCATCATCGATTATTGTTACGGAAATAACTCAACGTTCCATGCCAAAAATTAATGGCAAAATTAATCGCATTGGCATAGAAGACAATTCGCTTTCTTTGGCCTCTTATTTACGGCTAAAAAATAATCTTAAATCGTTTCAATTAAAAAGCATTGGCAAGTTAATTGAAGAAGTAAGAGCAACAAAAGACGAAACAGAAATAGAACAATTAGCCATAGCTATAAAGGCAACGGATTTTGTTTTTATAAATGTTTATCGTTGGTTGAAGGGTCGGCGTCGTGCTAAACGTTTACCAACCGAGGACGAAGTGGCGTGGAAAGTTCGTGATATTATTCACCAAAAAAATTTAGGAAGTTTAGCCTTTGATACAATTGTAGCAACCGGTAAAAATGCGGCGCGTCCGCATCACGAGCCGACAAGTCAGAGATTGAAAAAGGGAGATATGGTTATTATTGATCTTGGTGTTAAGGTTGGTGGTTATCATGCCGATATGTCTCGAACTTTATTTATGGGTGAACCCGACGCTAAACAACGCGCCATGTTTACAACCGCGCTTAACGCGCAAAATGCGGCTTTAAAATATTTAAACAATAAAGGCAAAAGTGCGGGGCAAGCTGATTTGGTAGCTCGTAAAATTATTGATAATAAATTTCCCTCATCGTTTGGTCATTCTTTGGGGCACGGAGTTGGTTTGGAAATACATGAAAATCCGACGCTAGTGCCCGGAAGCCACGATAAATTAAAAAACGGTATGGTGTTTTCTATTGAACCCGGTATTTATTTATCTGGTTTTGGAGGCGTAAGAATAGAAGATTTGGTATTGTTAAAAGGTGGCAAACCTGTAGTTTTAAGCCGTTCGCCAAAAACATTAAAGAGTGCGATATTTTAATATGGAAAGCAGTAGAATTTATTTTTGGGCCGTAGTAATAATTGTTAGTACTACACTAGGCGCAATATTTGCCGGGGCGGCTAAACCCGGAGACATAATAATTATGAGACATCAATTTGCCGATTTTTTAGTTCGCGGGTATTGTAAAGTACAAGGTCAAGCCGTTGTTATTGTTGAAGACTACGGAAAAGATTATGTCGACGCTTTGCCAATTGCCTTTTGCGAAAGTAAATAAATTTAACCGATAAATTTCTGATTTCTTATCTTAAAGGAACAATTAAATCAAAAGGTAAACAATGGATAAGTGTTGCTGTTAATGATGTGGGTTATAAAGTTTTTGTTTTGCCCGATGTTTTATTAATAAAGCCCGAAACAGCTATTGAACTTTATACCTATCAATATGTTCGTGAAACAAGTATTGAGCTTTATGGATTTTTGACCGAGCAAGAATTGAGTATGTTTGAAATTTTAATTAGTGTATCTGGTGTTGGCCCGAAAACGGCGATTACTATTTTAGGTTTAACTTCGGTTGATCAGTTGAAGGCGGCGGTGGCTAGTGGAGATATAAGAATTTTAACTAAGGTGTCCGGCATTGGGCGAAAAACAGCGGAGAGATTATTGCTGGAATTAAGAGACACATTTCAAGCCGAGGCGCGTGCCAATGGAACTGTTGGAGCGATTCCTGCGTCAGATGTTGAGGTTATTGAAGCCCTTGAAAGACTTGGTTACAGCACAATTGATTCAAGACGAGCCATAGAGTTGTTGCCGGAAGATTTAACCGGTACAGAACAAAGATTAAAAGCCGCACTTAAAAGTTTGGGCGGAAACAAATAGAAACATGGAAATTAAATTTGTTGACGATCAGGGTGAGTGGAATGTCCCGCTTAGTAAGTCTAAAAATAGTCAACTTTTACAAACGTGGGAGTGGGGGGTTTTTCAGCAGACCTTTGGCCGACCAGCTTATCGTTTGCAGGTTATTGAAAGGGATAAAGTATATTGCTCGATGCAATGTTTTGAATACAAATTACCAACGGGACGTCGGTATCTTTATGCGCCACGTGGTCCGGTTTTTTTAACAGAGGACGAGTCGCTTTTTGATATCATAATTCATCGTTTAAATCAGGCTTTAAAATCACTTACTCGCGTCAGAGGTTATATCTTTTCACGAATTGAACCAGTTTCCACAAACAAATTATCAGTTGAAGGGTTTTTGCCACTTGGTTTCAAGACGATTAAATCAACTCAACCACAAGATGATTTGTCGGCTGTTTTAGATTTTTTGGAAGAAGACCTTTTGAAATCAATGCACGAAAAAACCAGATACAATGTTCGTCTGGCGAGTAAGCATGGAGTAAAAGTTCGGTTGATTGAAGAAATAAATTATGCTCGTCGCGTATTTCCGATGTTTTGGGATTTAATTCAGGAGACGGCAAAAAGGCAAAAAATAAAAACTCATCCGCGGGCGTATTATGCCCGTATGGTTGATATATTGGTGCCAGCCGGAATGTTAAAATTTATTATTGCCGAAATTAATAACGAAATTATCGCCACTAATTTACTTGGTGTTTTTGGCGACACAGTTACATATTTGCACGGCGGATCGAGTTATAAACATCGAGCGTTAATGGCGCCGTTTGTGTTGCATTGGGAGGGAATGCGATTAGCGAAAGCATTAGGGAAAAAATATTATAATTTTGGGGGAGTAAGTCCAGAAGGTGTTGAAAATCATCAATGGAATAATTTAACAAGATTTAAAGAAGGTTTTGTGGAAATTGGTAAAACAGGCGAACGGTTTCATTACGCGGGCGGGCTTGATTTGGTATCAAAACCGTTTTGGTATAGGATTTACACATTAGTAAAAAAAACAAAAAAAATAATTCGTTGGCGGTGAAATTTGTGCTCCCATAGCTTAACGGATAAAGCACGGGCCTCCGAAGCTCGAAATAGAGGTTCAATTCCTCTTGGGAGCAATGATAGAATAATAAAGTTTCCGGTCGGTCTCTGACGGACGATTCCTTCTAGGAGCACCAAAACCAACAATCTGGCGCTAGGTAGCCTTCGCCAAAGTTTCTGCCAGCAAGTCGTTTATTATATTTTTAAATTAAAATTTGTTTACACATATGCCAACCATCACAGACGACAATAACGACATAGAGAGCATAGAACATAAAAAACGTCGTCAAGAAGAGGGCGGAGAGGTTTCCGAAATAAGAGAGAAAGTTGAAAGTGGTCAAAAAAATGAACATAAATTAAATACACGTATTCTTCTTGATACAGACGGGGAAACAAGGTTGTTTGGTTATGTTCCCTTTAAGACGGTTGACGGCCGAGAAGCGGTGATGGTGGAGCTTGCTCCGGGCTTGCCTCAATCTGGCCGGCCAGAGCGCGTTTTAAAAACATTGCATAGAATAGATAGAGTAGAAAAATCTGCTCAACCACAAATTAGAGAAGAAACGCCACCAGAAGAACGAACGGCAGTTAATCAATTAGCAAATGAGCAAACCTTGGAACAGCGTATTGCTCTTATATTTTTGAACGCGCAAGCTGAACATCCGGGGAGTCTTAGGCAAATTAAAGGTGATTTACCAAACGCCATTCAAAATCGTTATAAATATAAAGCGTTAAACGTTGGCCTAAGATTATTAACTACATATCAAGTTGCTGAATATTTGAAAGAACGATTAAAGGGTTGCGGTTTTTCTATGTCTGACGTTGAAGGAACGGAGGGGAAAGTTATTCATTGTTCTATGACTCCAGAAGGTATAGGAATTCGCGGTCGCAATCCAGACAGCGAGCATATTCTTTTGGTTATTGGAGAAAGAGATGACGACGAGAAAAAAGAAGACGTTGAAGAAGGTGATGACGAGCAAGAATTATTAGTCGGTTTTTCTCATTACTTAAAAAATAATTCTAGAAAAGTAGCCGAAGAAGTAAACAAATTATCCAATCAAGGTAGTGAGGCAGTTAATGAAGCTAGAAAAAAATTTGAAACGGCGGGCGAATCCGAAAATTATTTAAGTTTATCAGTAGAGTCGGTTAATAATTTGATGCTAACAATTACTGAAGCGATTCGTGAGTTATTAAGTAGTGGTGTAATAGAAAAAGAAACAAAAGGAAAAACAGAAAACGACGAATCTGATCAAGAAGAAACTATTTCGGAGTCTGTTCAAAATGTTATTACTGTTGCCAATGATGATTCTCTAAAATCTGAATTTTTAAATATGGGGAGCATTGTTGAGGAAATAGAAAATTCTAAACTTGCCCAAACGTCGGGTTATAAGGAACTTCGACAGGCCACAAGTGAAATTATTGAAAAATTAAGCCGGTGGATTTTTAAAGATTGACAGGCAACATTTTTAAATGTAAAAGGTCTTCATGGTGGTATTCCCACTGAGCTTCCAGAGGCCGGAGGCCTCAAAGGGACGGATGTCCCAGGAGACACCAATGAGCAAGAGAGAGAAGAGAATCTTCAGCAGAGGGTTGCCGACTACCAGAGAATTGCATGGCACCAACCGTACCTATCAGAGCGATCCGCCAGCATACGAAGGAGTCCTTTTCGATTTTCCCTGGTTACTTGGGGCTCTTCCTTACTGGCCGAACAATAGTCAAGGTGCGGAGTATCTAAGTATTCGTGTCTGCGAGCCAGATGATCCCGAGATTCAGGTGTTCTTGAAGTCGTCGGGTTCAATCCATTGTGGACGCGGTGGAGTGGCCCTTTTCTTGGCAACCCGATTTGGATGGAAGCTGAATACGGGCCCAGCAAGGATGTCGTCCGACGAGGTTCGTCCGGGGTTGAAATCATGGGGGGAAGAGATTCAACGTCGTGGCGCTATCGCTGAAGGATACAACGACCTTCTTGCTTTTGCAGTATTGGAAGATCACTCCTTCGGTATGATGGACTATCGGTGCTTAGTGTGCCGCCCTCCTAAGGGGAGGCATTCACTTAACTATGTGCTTCCTTACTACCAGAAAAAAGGAAGTAGATAGGGCCCAACCTCACTAACTTGTTGAAAGTCTAAGCTGGAGGGCTTGTTTTCAGTCGATCGCAAAACTCGCCAGGTTACCTAATAAGGACCTGGCGAGTTTCTCGAATTAGGTTAGTTTGATTATTTACACAAGCGAGGTTGTTTATTTTCTGGTATTATTTGTAAATGAAACAGTTTATCCGAAAAATTACCCCAAAATTTATTTTACAAATTTACCATTTGATTTTGGCTGAATTGGCGGCGTTTTTGTATGGCTATCCGTCAGAAAAATTGATTGTTATAGGAGTTACCGGGACCAAAGGTAAATCAACTACCGCTAATTTAATAGCCCAATTTTTAGAAGCTGACGGATTTAAAGTGGGATTAACCTCGACTGCTACCATGAAAATAGCGGAGCGAGAATGGCTATCGGATACGGGTATGACTATGCCGGGAAGATTTAGGTTGCAAAAATTATTACGAGCTATGGTGCGAACCGGCTGCCAATATGCGGTTATCGAAACTTCATCAGAAGGGATTGCCCAGTTTCGCAGTCGGGGGATTCATTATGATGTAGTAGTTTTAACCAATTTAATGCCGGAGCATCTTGAAGCGCATGGATCGTACGAAAATTATCGAGCGGCTAAAGGAAAATTATTTTGGCAG
>Ga0172369_10000076_pt1 | contig 129063 bp, 159 predicted proteins | sample LakKiv25m_FD_114539 | JGI IMG/M metagenome (GOLD analysis project Ga0172369, IMG submission 114539) | Freshwater microbial communities from Kabuno Bay, South-Kivu, Congo - kab_022012_11.25m | ecosystem: Environmental > Aquatic > Freshwater > Lake | place: Democratic Republic of the Congo... | reverse complement strand
CTTTCTGGCTCCTTCAAGAAGCGGTCGAATCTTTTCAAACTGTGAGCGAGTAATATCGCTTGGATAGGATTTTCTCATATCCCTTTAGGATAGAGCATGGAAAAGATTTTGAACAGGCTCTTAACGAATTACATGACCAAGAAGCAAAGGAACAGGGAGCAATAGCGGAAAGCGTGAATACGAAATATAAAGATTGCCTTGAACGAATAAATAACCTCATCAAACTAAAGATTTCCCCTATGAACTCTGATGGCTCTGTTCTTTCCGATGAAGATTTTAAGAAGCAAATAGCCCCTCTACAAAAGGAAAAGAAAGATATTGAACAGGAACAAAAGACGCTTGCCAAACGAGCTGATGAATGGTTGGAGCTTTCCCAAAAGACATTTAACTTTGCTTGTTATGCCCGTCTACACTTTCAATATGGTTCACTTCACGAAAAGAAAGAAATACTGGCAACCATTGGTTCAAACTTTATTTTGAAAGACAAAATACTCAGTCTTACCGTTCCAAAACCGTTTATTGCCATTCAGGAAGCGAAGGTTGAAACAGATAGAATTGTTGCCCGGTTCAAACCTGAGGAAAAGGTTGATATAACAGCTCAAATGATGTATCTCTATCAAGAGAATCTCACTTTGCGGAGAGGGTGGGATTTGAACCCACGGTATGCTTGCGCATACAGAGCTTTTCGAGAGCTCCGCACTAGACCACTATGCGACCTCTCCATGGGTCTATTTGCACGATGTATCCCGACTCAAACATGAATATTAATGTTGTGCCTCCAGGTGGAATCGAACCACCATCATCAATTCCGCAAACTGATGTTCTATCCATTGAACTATGGAGGCAATAGAATATACGGAATACTTGCAATTGTACCAGATAAGAATGAATTTCAAAGGGTCATCATTTAAGAATACCCCCTCCGATTATCAATGAATATTTGCAGAAGAAAAATTAATCTGTTTTCTCAAGCGGAAACTTTTCTTGAAGCCAAAGCGATGCTTTGTCTAGCCAAGTTGGAGGAGGAGTTTCTTCAGGAAGATAATGGCGAAGAATCTTGCTCATCGTTTCTTTTGGTGTATCGCTTAATACAAGCATAATCTTTGTGAACACTTGATGGTTGTGTTCAACATTCAACACCTCTTGTCCAAGTTTTGTGGTAAACCAAAATCTTCCCAAATCTTTCCATTGATACAATTTCCCACCAGCGTGGATGCCAAACGTTGTAATGCGATTTGTTGTTGTCTCAGGCGGAACAGACGCGAGCGCGTAACTGACAAACGCAAACGACACAACAACCGCAATAGGAAGGAATTGACCGGCAAAAAAAAGGATGACGCAAAGCAACACCACAATGATCGCAATTGTGGAATAGTATTCTCGATCACGTTTCTTAAAGGGTCTTTCTGGGGCTTCCCAAGACAGCAATATCTCTTCTTGTGCGGGTGGAGTGTATGATGGCTGTTCGAACTGCTGGGCAGCTTGATCTGCAGTTTCCATGATGGAGTTAGCATAGCGTAGCTGGTTCAATCACGCAAGATAAACAGCTGTTTGGCTAGCTGCCTTAATACCCACGCACCACACACTATCTCTACGAAATGATCTTTTTCTTGTACTCTCGTATGCGATGCAAAGGAACGGTAATGAAAAATGTTGTTCCGTGTGCAGAAGTTGTAAAGGTAATCTTTCCACTAAACGATTCCTCAACGTATTCTTTTACCAAACTAAGTCCAATGCCCGTTCCTCCAGCTTGAAGTTTTGTGGTAAAAAATGGTTGAAACAGAAAAAACTCAGCTCCAACTTGTATACCAGGACCATTATCCGCAACTGTAATAATATAGCCGTGTCGCTGTACACCACATTCGATATGAATATGTCTAGAGATATTGATAGTATGTGCGGCAAGCGCATCAACAGCATTACTCACCAAATTTTGCATGATTTGATAAAACTGCGTGCGGTCTCCATATACGCGCGTAGAAACATTTTGGTGATAGGTAAATGTGATGGCATGTATAGATATGCTGTGATGAAGTAAAAAATGAACACGTTTTATTTCTTGTAGGGGAGAAAACCATGTGTGTGATTGATGGTGCAGGGTATGAAGACGTGCTGATTCAATGAGTGAAAGTGCGTGTTTTATGCCAAAAAGTGTTTGTCGAAGATGATAGCGTTGTGTTCCAGGTTCTAGTGCGCGATGAAGAGAAAGATTGGATCCGTATATCATGTGGATAAGGTCATGCATGAGACCAGATGTCATTTTTCCAAGTGCCGCAAGTTTATGAAGTTGGATAAATTGCTCTTTTTCTTTATGTGTTTCTGCGTGCAATGAAGGAATACTTCCAAGATGGTATATGTGGCATGCTGCAATCATTTGCTTCAACAGGAGGGATACGTATCCTACACATAAAAACACAGTGAGTATGAATAAAAAAGGAAATGAAATGGGATACATTGTATTCAATGGTTGGAATATCATCGTTTGCGCAAAAAGTGTGCAGATAAGCAATACACAAAACCGCAACGTATTACGCACAGATGATAAGAATCCAACACGCGCAACCACACATCCGTACAGAAGCATGGTGTATGGTGTTGGGAATGGTTGGAACGATTCCCGCAAAGTTGAAAAAAGAAGAATAACGAGCGTGCATACCCCTATTGCGCGCATGCTTCCTTGTGTTCTTAAGCTTTGTACACAAAGCACCACAACACACATTCCAAACAGAAGCAGTGGTAGTGCGTGGTATTGGATTTCTTCATGTGTTTGAAGCATCGCAGCGTATGTAACGCACCATGCGAGCACTCCAACACAATAGAGGGAAACAAACATGTATGTGTGATCCGCGTGACACATGCGCGTTCGTACGCTCGCCCAAAGTTGTCGCAGGTGTTCGTGGCTCCATGCAACACACTGCGACACAATTGGGCTGAACTGGTATGTGAGCACCAAAGAGGTAGATCGCATCCCTGTATTCAAGCGCGTTTCTCACTTGAATGGGAATGAGTATGACATGCAATTCTAACAACATTCTAACAATTTAAAAATTGCTTTATGATCTGGTTTCTTGCATTTTTCCCTCAAAAAATGGGTGTTTTATATATGTATTGGTCGCACATACTCTTCGCGGTACAATAGAGATGGAAGTAGGACAAAAGGAGGAGTTTATGTTCCGAAACCTTATCGCCCCAGTACAAGCATGGTTGTTGTCGCAAGGACAATGCGTGGGATGTGGGATGCCGCTTGCGCAAGGATTTTCGCATACGAAGAGTGATGGAATGGAAATTGTGACGTGTAAGTGCGGTCGCGGATATGTCAAGCTCAGCGAGCACAAATATCGTCGCGCAAAACAAAGCGAACTGTAGCCCATTTTCTGTCCAAATGTTTTGTTGTACGGTACAATGAGTGCATGAAACGCATCGCGGTTGTCGCTTTTTTATGTAATATCATTTTGTTTGCATGTGTATATATTGGCGTCTCATATCTTCTGTCTCCAATGTCCTCTTTACAGGAAGAACAAAAAATTGTAATTCAAAAAGGAGCATCAGTTTCTTCTATTGGAACGCAGCTTACACAAAAAGGACTTATTCGATCACCATACGTATTTCGATTTATAGTATGGAAAAACAGACTTCAGCGTTCTTTACAGGCAGGAACATTCACGCTCAAGCTCTCACAATCTGCGGAAGAGATTGCACTTGCTCTTACTAAGGGGACTGATGATGTATGGGTGACCCTTGTAGAGGGATGGAGAAACGAGGAGATTGCGGAAGAACTCCAACGCACATTTGGAGAAGAGTTTAATGCACAAGAATTTTTAACTTTAACGAAACATAAACAAGGATATCTTTTCCCCGACACATATCTATTTCCAAAACTTTCATCGCCGCAACTTGTGCTTTCTACGCTCACAAAGGCGTTTGATAAAAAGGTGAACGCGGAAGATCGTTTGGCTTTACAACAGCAAAACAGGACACTCGAAGATGTTGTTGCACTTGCATCACTTGTTGAACGCGAAGCCCGTCAGCCTGAAACAATGCGAGTTGTTGCAGGGATTTTATGGAAGCGGTTGGATGTAGGGTGGCCGCTTCAAGTTGACGCAACACTGCAATACATCAAAGGATACGATGCAAAAAATAAAACGTGGTGGCAAACACCATATGGAATTGATAAAACACTCAAGTCACCATACAACACATACGTGCATGTTGGACTTCCACCCACACCCATCTGTAATCCTGGAATGAATGCGTTGCGTGCGGCAATGAATCCAAAAGAATCTTCATATTGGTACTACATTACAGATGACAATGGGGTGATGCATTATGCTGAAACATTAGAACAACATAATGCGAATGTGCGAAACTATCTACAATAGTATGTCAACAGTTTTTATTATTCATGGAAGTGGAGATGGTTCGCAAGAGCATTGGTTTCCATGGATGAAAAAAGAGTTGGAAAAGCTTGGGCATACGGTGATTGCGCCTCAATTTCCGTGTAAGGATGTGAAGAGTATTTTGAGTGAGTCTCTCTACTTAATAGAGAGCGAAACTTATGTATGAGAGAAATAAAAGTTCCCTTTCTCGAATACATGAAGTTGAGCGACTTTTTCGCCTCTTGACCGCCTCGAGTTTCATTGATACAATTCCTATCACTTTTAGAACGATGAATTGATTGTTCTCGGGGAACTCTTGAGTATTACATCCAAAGCATAACGACGAGCTGTATGGCTAAGGGCATCTTTTGCCCTTTTTTGCGTTGAGCTTTAGAAATGAAAGGGCAGAGTATGAAAAACACTCGCTTGTACTGGGGTAAAAAGCGATCTTCTCTTCCAGAGTTGGATCTCACAAAAATTCAAAGGGACTCGTACCAATGGTTTTTGCAAGAAGGTATTAAAGAAATCCTTGAGCAAGTCAGTCCAATCAAGGACTTTACTGGAAAGAACTGGGAACTTTCATTTGGAAAATATACGTTTGGAAAGTCAAAACACACCCCAACCCAAGCTCGTGACAAAGCACTGACGTACGAAATGCCTCTCCGAGTCACTGCATCTCTCCTTAATAAACAAACCAACGAAACTACAAAACAAGAAGTATTTTTGGGTGATATCCCACGCATGACTGCAAACGGCACTTTTATTATTAATGGTGTTGAGCGTGCAGTGGTGAATCAGCTCGTGCGTTCCCCAGGTATTTTCTACTCTGGTGAAATTGACGCATCTTCTGGTCGTATGCTCTACAAAGCTGAACTTCGTCCTATGCGTGGATCATGGATGGAGATTGCGGTTGGTCGCAACGACGTTCTTACCGTCAAAATTGATCGCCATCGCAAAATCCCTGTTACCACACTTTTGAGAGCAGTTGGTGTTGTAGAGGATGATGAAATCAAGAAGCTTTTTGCTGACATCGATACACATGAAACGCATAAGTTTGTTGATGCCACGTTCATGCGCGACACCACAAAAACGCAACAGGAAGCACTCATCGAGATTTACGAAAAAATGCGCCCTGGTGAGCCAGCAGTGTTGGAAAATGCGCAAGAACTTCTTCATGAAATGTTCTTTGATCCACGTCGCTATGACCTTGGCCGTGTTGGTCGATACAAAATGAACCGCCGCCTCGGAATCAACATACCAAACGATAAACAACGCCAAGTGCTTACAAGAGAAGACATTGTTGCATCTATCCGCTACCTCATTTCTCTTCAAAACGGTAAAGGTAAGGTTGATGATATTGATCACCTTTCCAACCGCCGCGTTCGCCGAGTAGGCGAGTTGGTTGCCATGAACGCATTTCGTGTTGGAATGCTTCGTTTAGAGCGATCAATCCGTGAAAAAATGTCTCTTACAAAAACAGATGAAAAACTCACGCCATCCTCATTAGTGAACGCGCGTCCATTAATTGCAACTATTTCTGAGTTTTTCCGTCGCAACCGTTTGTCCACAATTTTAGATCAAAACAATCCACTTTCTGAGGTGGACAACCTTCGCCGTTTGTCGGTGATGGGATCTGGTGGAGTTACACGTGAGCGTGCAAGTTTCTCTATGCGTGATATTAATGCATCACAATATTCTAGAATTTGTCCTGTACGTTCACCAGAAGGTCCAAATATCGGTCTTGTGACGTATCTCTCACTCTTTGCTCGTGTTAACGAGTATGGCTTTTTAGAAGCCCCATACCGCAAAGTTGAAAAAGTAACAAAAGGTGATGTCACAAAAATGCGCGTGACCAACGAAATTGTGTATCTTTCCGCTGATGACGAAGAAGATTACGCAATCACACACGCAGAAATTGAGATTGATGACAATGGATATATTGTAGAGGAATGGATTCCTCTTCGTTTCAAAAACGACTTTATTGAAGGTCCAGTTGAGCAAGTACAGTTCATTGATGTTGTTCCACGCCAAGTGGTAGGAACATCTGCATCACTTATCCCATTCATATCACATGATGAGGCAAACCGCGCGCTTATGGGTACGCACATGCAATGTCAGGCTGTTCCGCTTTTGAAGCCTGCAGCTCCGGTGGTTGGAACAGGTATGGAAGCAGAAATTGCACGTGCCATGAATCATGTGATTTATGCTCGCCATGCTGGAACCGTGAAGCATGCTGATGGTAACAAAGTGGTGATTGAGCTTGATGCAAAGACTGTAGAAAAAGCAAAAGCTGAACTTCAGTCCTCTGATCTTGAGTACGTCAAGATGGATGGCAAAAACGAAGTGTACTCCATCAAGAAGTTCATTAGAAGTGCACAAAGTACCTGTTACTCACAGCGCCCATTGGTGAAGTCTGGTGACAAGGTCAAAGCTGGCGATATCTTGATTGATGGTCCAGCCGCAGATGGTGGCGAGCTCGCACTTGGTCAAAACTTGGTGATCGCGTATGCATCGTTTGATGGTTTAGGGTACGAAGACGCAATTATTGTGTCGGATCGCATTGTGCGTGATGACCTTTTGACCTCGATTCACATCAATGAGTATGAAGCGTTGGTTATGGACACCAAACTTGGCCCTGAGGAAATTACCTCAGATATTCCAAACGTGTCCGAGAACGAACTTCGCAACTTGACCGAAGAAGGTATTGTTGCGGTTGGATCAGAAGTCACACAAAATGACATTTTGGTTGGAAAGATCGCTCCAAAAGGCGACACAGAACTTTCCCCAGAAGAGCGATTGCTTCGCGCCATTTTTGGTGAAAAGGCAAGAGATGTTCGCGACACCTCACTCCGCATGCCACACGGTGAAAGTGGAACGGTGATTGGGGTGAATATTTTGGATCGCGACAAAGGTGATGAACTCGATCCAGGTGTCAACATGAAGGTTGTGGTTCGCGTTGCACAAATTCGTAAAGTCACGGTTGGTGACAAAGTTGCGGGACGCCACGGAAATAAAGGTGTTATCTCTAAGATTATGCCTGTTCAAGATATGCCGTACTTAGCAGACGGAACTCCAGTGGACATCATTATTTCTCCACTTTCTGTTCTTGCTCGTATGAACCTTGGTCAGCTTCTTGAAGCGCACTTGGGTTGGGCAGCACAAACACTTGGATACAAGGTTGCGATTCCAGTCTTTGAAGAAATCAACGAAGACATGATTTGGGGCGAACTCAAAAAAGCAGGTCTTCCAGTTTCTGGAAAAACCACGCTCTACGATGGTCGAACCGGAGAAGCATTCCTTGAGCAGACCACGGTTGGTGTCGGATACATCTTGAAGCTCATCCACATGGTTGAGGACAAGACGCACGCACGTTCAACCGGTCCGTACTCTTTGGTGACGCAACAGCCACTTGGTGGAAAAGCACAAATGGGTGGACAGCGTCTTGGAGAAATGGAAGTCTGGGCACTTGAAGCGCATCGTGCAGCACACACGCTGCAAGAAATGTTGACCATCAAGTCAGACGACGTGGTTGGTCGCGCAAAGGCCTTTGAGGCAATCGTCAAGGGTACCGAGATTCCAGCACCAACGGTGCCAGAATCGTTCAAAGTGTTGATGCGCGAGCTTAACTCACTCGGTCTTGATATTGAGATGCGTGAGGCCGTTATTCAAGACGTGCAGGAAGAGTCTGCGGATGAAGGAACAAAAGAAAAAGTACAAGAAATTGCGGCAGCTGATGGCCAGCAAGCAGCACAAGCCGCACAGGCCGCGGTAACGGATGATGCCGCATCTTCACTTGCGACGCAAGATGCAGATATGGATGACGAAGACGATGCTGATGATGAGGGAGCAGCAGAGGAAGCAGCGCTTCAAGGCGATGCGGGAGAACAATCTGAAGAAGGAGAACTGACATGAATACAGTCATAGATTTTGCAGCACTCAAAATTCAACTCGCTTCTCCAGACAAGATGCGCGAGTGGTCGTATGGTGAGGTTGTAAAACCAGAAACCATCAACTACCGCACCTTGAAAGCAGAAAAAGGTGGGTTGTTTGCCGAGGAAATCTTTGGTCCAACCAAAGATTGGGAATGTTACTGTGGAAAGTATAAGCGCATTCGCTACAAGGGGATTATTTGTGACAAATGTGGTGTTGAAGTGACACTTTCTCGCGTTCGTCGAGAACGCATGGGTCACATCAATTTAGCAACGTCAGTCGCACACATCTGGTACTTTAAGGGAACGCCATCAAAACTTTCTCTTCTTCTTGACATTTCACCAAGAAACTTGAGTGCCATCATCTACTTCAACCAATACATTGTATTAGATGTGGATAAAGATGCGCGCGCAACCATTCTTGAGCAACTCGAAAAGGATATGCTTGCTGGTGTAGAAGAAGTGCGTGAAAAGTTTAAGGTAAAAGCAGAGACAATCAAGAGCGATCTTGAGCGAAATCTTGCTGAAGCCGAGGAAAAATACAAAGAAAAAGACAGTAAAGATTTGAAGAAAGAGGCATTGCAGCTCAAAGCCAAAAATCAACTTGCAGCATTGCAAGAAGACATTGAGGGAGAGAGTTCAAAGACGCAAGAAATATATCAAACTGTAAAAGAAATGGTCAAAAGAATCAAGAAACATGCTATTTTAAGTGAAGATGAGTATCTTAAGCTATCAGAATATAACGCAACAGAACATCTCCGCGTTGGAATGGGTGCAGAAGCAGTGTTGGAAGTGATCCGATCTGTTGATCTTGCCAAGCTTTCCGAAGAACTTCATGAAGAAGTCAAAACAACCGCTGGTCAGCGCCACGTAAAAGCAACGCGCAGACTTCGTGTGGTAGAAGGATTCCGCAAAGCAACGATTAATCCAGAGTGGATGATGTTCCAAGTGTTGCCAGTGATCCCTCCAGATCTTCGCCCTATGGTGCAGCTTTCTGGTGGACGTTTTGCAACATCTGACTTGAACGATTTGTATCGCCGGGTTATTAACCGCAACAATCGTTTGAAGCACTTGATTGATCTTGGTGCTCCAGAAATCATCTTGAGAAACGAGAAGCGTATGCTTCAGGAAGCTGTTGATGCACTCATTGATAGCTCCAATGCTCGTGCCACACAAGTGCGTGCAGCACGTAAGCCACTTCGATCACTTTCAGAGATGCTTCGTGGAAAGCAAGGTCGCTTCCGCCAAAACCTTCTTGGAAAGCGCGTGGACTACTCTGGACGTTCGGTTATTGTGGTTGGTCCTGAGTTGAAGCTTGATCAATGCGGTTTGCCAAAAGAAATGGCACTCGAAATGTTCAAGCCATACGTGTTAAGTGAGCTCATCAAGCAAGGCGCAGCACCAAACCTAAAGAGTGCAAAACACGCGCTTGAGCGTCGCTCGCCAGAGGTGTACGACACATTGGAAAAAATCATTGAGAATCATCCAGTGTTGTTGAACCGCGCTCCAACGCTTCACAAGCTTGGTATTCAAGCATTCTACCCACAACTCATTGAAGGCAACGCAATTCGTCTTCATCCGTGTGTGTGTGCTGGATACAACGCTGACTTTGATGGTGACCAAATGGCTGTACACGTTCCACTTACGCTTCAAGCACAAGAGGAAGCGCGAACGCTCATGATGCCATCGCGCAATTTGTTGAAGCCTGCAGATGGAGCTCCAATTACTGTTCCAAACAAGGATATGGCACTTGGATGCTACTACATGACCACTATTGATGCGCGCATTCCAGCAAGCACAACAGTGTTTGGGAGTGAAGAAGAGGCAGAGATGGCGTATTTAGTGCGCAAAATCGCACTACGACAAGCAATCAAGGTGCGATTATCGCTTGTGAACGCACAAAAGGCAGAAATCGTGACCTCAACTGTGGGACGCATTCGCTTCAACAAAATTCTTCCAGAGAATATGCGCTTTATGAACGTTGCGGTGAATGCTGCAGCAATTAAGAGTTTGGTGCGTAAAGCAATTACGACATGTTCCGCAGATGAAACGTCAGCGCTTATCGACAATATTAAGAATCTTGGATTTAAATTTGCAACGATGTCTGGTCTTTCAGTTGCGGTGTCTGACTGTATCATGATCAATGAGAAAGAAGATATCATTGATACAGCAAACAAAAAAGCAGAAGAAGTCCAGCAAAGTTATCTCCAAGGTTTAATTACCGAGGATGAAAAACGCCGTCTTACATTCGAGATTTGGATGGAGACAACAGATGACGTTGCCGACCAAACTTGGAATCAATTCAGTGAAGACAACGCCGTCAAAGTGATGATTAACTCTGGAGGTACGCGTGCATCTAAAGACCAAGTAAAACAACTTGCTGCTATGCGCGGACTTGTGGTTGATCCGCTTGGAAAAATTGTGGAACTTCCAACAAAATCCAACTTCCGCGAAGGTCTTTCTATCTTTGAGTATGTGACATCTGCACGTGGATCACGCAAAGGATTGACTGACTCAGCTCTTAAAACTGCTGATGCGGGATACCTTACACGCCGTTTGGTGGACGTCGCACATGATGTCATCATTCGTGGTGAAGACTGTGGAACACAAGAGGGTATTGAGATTAAACGCGAAGGCACTCGTGAAAAGATTTTTGATGCACGTATTCTTGGGCGTGTTGTCTTAAAAGATGTGAAGCATCCAGAAAAGAAAACAATACTTGTAAAAGCTGGTGAAATTATCGATGAAGAAAAAATCGAAACACTCCGCCAAGCAGGTGTGGTGTCGGTATGGGTGCGCTCACCACTCACATGCGAGTTACCAGCGGGTATGTGTGCAACATGTTACGGATGGGATTTCTCCAATAAGAAGATTGTGGAAGTGGGAACGCCAGTTGGTGTGATCGCTGCACAGTCTATTGGTGAACCTGGTACACAGCTTACGATGCGTGTAAAGCACTCCGGAGGTATCGTCGGTCTTGACGTGACCCAAGGCTTGCCACGTGTGGAAGAGTTGTTCGAGGCGCGTATTCCAAAGAACTTCTCGCCAATTGCTGAGATCAGTGGGAAGGCTTCTATTCAAGAAACCGAAACTGGTCATGTGGTAACGATCAAAACCATCAGTAAGCCAGAAGATTCTCGCGAGTACATCATTCCAAAGACGAGTTTGCTTCAAGTTGCCGATGGTGATTTGGTGCACGCAGGCACGCAACTTTCTGCTGGTGCGCTTGATGTCAAAGAAGTGCTGACGATCCGCGGCATGCGTGAGGCTCAAATCTACCTTTTGGAAGAGATTCAAAAGGTGTATGAGTCGCAAGGTATTCCAATCAATGACGTCCACTTTGAGGCAATCATTCGCAAAATGAGTGACAAACTTCGTGTAGATACCAGTGGTGACACCAACTTCCTCCCAGGTGAAGTGGTTGCAAAAACCAAGTTTGTTGCAGAAAACAAGCGTGTGCTTGCGGAAGGTGGAGAACCAGCAACGGCTCAAGTCATGATTTTAGGTATTACCCGATCATCGTTGTTCATTGAGTCATGGCTCTCAGCGGCATCATTTATGGAAACAACACGTGTTCTTGGTGAGGCGGCTTCCGAAGGCGCAGAGGATAATCTCCTCGGCTTGAAGGAAAACGTGATCATTGGTCGTTTAATCCCGACCAGTCCTGACCGAGCGATGATGTAAGGGTGTAGAATACCCATGTGAGTAATCACATGTAAAAAGAAAATAGGAAACGCGCTGCCCAGTAATGGGTGGCGCGTTTTGGTAAAGGAGGAGAAATGGCAATGACAGTGGATGTTGATACACCATTTAAAGATTTGGATCTTGATGGAAAAAAAGAAAGATTGCTATTTATTGTTCGATTACAGCCTCAACCATTCATGCTGATTCAGGCATTAGCAACAGCGGAGGGTGTTGATATAGATATTCTCCCTCAAGCTTGGGCAAGAACAGATGAAGGAAAAGCATTTTGGCAGGCTTTACGAGGATTGGAAACTGAGGGATTTATTGACATATTTCAAGATCAAAACGTGCAGTTAAGAACTTAAGAAGAAGTATGGCAGTTGCGTCAAAACACTCGAGAGAAACACTAGAAGCTCATGAGACTTGGGGTAGAGAGCTTGCGACTATATATCAAGCTATTCACAAGCTTGAAACGTCACCCAAAAGCGGAGTTTGGGATTACATGTTTGATGTAAATACCTTAATTATTTCCATTACAGGACTTAAAGACAAAACTGAAGTTCAATATGCCAATACAAGGCTTAGAGAGATATTATTAGGCACCGCAATCTTGCGTATTCTTTCTGCTGAAATCGATGCAAGGAATCATATTTTACGGTTGAAAGTTGTTAGGAAAAATACCTAATTGCATCTGCATCTGATCTGGTATATACTACTCCCATTCGTGTGAAGGAATCCTCCGTTCTGTCACGAAGACAACTCGGAGAGTAATACGAAAACTGTAAAGCGGTTTTCGACCGCTTTTTTGTTTCTTTCACCTACGTACAAAGAAAAAATATAAGGAGAAACGTGCCAACAATCAATCAACTCGTCCGCAAGGGGAGAACAACGAAGCGAGCCAAAATCAAGGCAACCGCACTTCGTAAGTTCTACAACACGAAAACTCGCAAAACCGTAACCACATTTAGTCCACAAAAGCGTGGCGTGTGTTTGATTGTCAAAACCATGACACCAAAGAAGCCAAACTCAGCGCTTCGTAAAGTGGCTCGTGTTCGTCTTTCAAATCGTCAAGAAGTGACCGCATACATCATGGGTGAGGGACACAACCTTGCAGAGCACTCAATCGTGCTTGTGCGCGGTGGTCGTGTAAAAGACTTGCCAGGTGTGAAGTATCACATTGTTCGTGGAAAGTTTGACTGTGCTGGCGTTGAAAAGCGCATGACTAGTCGATCCAAGTACGGCGTAAAACGACCAAAGAAAGCAGCATAATTTGACCTATCAGGAGAAAAACCATGGCACGATCATCAAAATATCACCCAAGAGAAACAGAAGCGGATGCAAAATACCGCTCCGTTAAAGTCGCGAAGCTTATTAATCGCAGCATGAAAGATGGCGAAAAAACCGTCGCAATGAAGCAGGTGTATGCCGCGTTCGACATTCTTCAAAAGAAGTTGAACCGTGAGCCACTTGAGGCATTCGAGGATGTGATTCGCTCGATCTCCCCACAAATGGAAGTGCGTTCCCGCCGCGTTGGTGGAGCAGCGTACCAAGTTCCTATGCCAGTTCGCCCAACTCGCGCGTTCTCATTGGCAATTCGTTGGCTGGTTGATGAAGCCCGCAAGCGACCAAATGCAACGTTTCACACCTATGCAGAAAAGCTTGCAGCTGAGATGATGGATGCATTAAAGAATGAAGGTGGATCTATCTCGAAGAAAGTGACGATGCACCGTCTCGCAGAATCGAATAAGGCGTTCTCACATTTTCGCTGGTAGTTCAATCTTTTTTCAATATTGACGCATATAATATTCGTGTTTATTATGGGTGGTAATGCCCCATATTTTTAATTGCTTTTTTTGTAAGAAAGACTACATTCCTAATACAAAAGATCAGCAATTTTGCTCGAGAGAATGTAAGTCAAAAAGTCAAAAGAAAAGAATAATTCTTGTATGTGATGGGTGTGGAAAAAGATTTGAGAATTTCCCATATTTGAAACGAAAAACAAACTATTGTTCATTAGATTGTTATCATAAATCATCTCGAAAAAAATTGAATAAAATCTGTTCTGTTTGTAATAAAAGTTTTATTGTGAAGGAGTATTTAGTTAAAAAAGGTTTTGGCAAGTTTTGTTCTCGTGCGTGTCAACATACGTTGTATCCCAAAAGAATCATTAAACGATGTCTTCAATGTGGAAAGCAGATAGAGACACAGCCCTCAAAGCAATTTCTTGTAAAATTTTGTAGCAAAAAATGTACTGATGATTATTCTCGTGACTATGTGGCAAGAATTTGTCAACATTGTCATAAGGAATTTCAAACACCCAGATTCAGAATAAAGAAAGGTAGAGGACTATTTTGTTCATGGAAATGCTTCAAAAAATACAGAGGAGAAACCAGTATAGAAAAGAAAATTCGAGAGTGTTTGGAGCGGTTTTATATCAAATTTCGACAAGAGGCAAAAATAGGTCGATATCACGCAGATTTTTTGATTGAAAACACAAAAATCATCATAGAATGCGATGGAGTGTATTGGCATTCATTAGAATATGCACAAAAAAGAGATGCACGCAAAAACATTTTCCTCAAGGAAAAAGGATACAGGGTATATCGCTTTCCAGAAGAAGAGATAAATAAATCGCCACTTACGTGTTTGCAAAAGATTTTTGATTTTTCATATGGTTCAAACGCATATCATGCGTGAATTTCATTGATCCGCCATCTCGACAAAATGCTCGAGATCTAGTACAATTTGTCTCGATGTGTTTGAAGTAGAAGAATTTAACTGCTTCTAAAAGGGCAGTTTTTTCTTTTCATAGCTATGGAGGACATATGTCAGAATTAGATCCACTCAAAGCAGGTAAACAAGCTGTTGATGCAGAATACGTTAAATCTAACGGAGCAAAAACTCCAGAAATGTTGAAGGCTATTAAACCTAAATTAGTCGCTTTAGGACTTATTGAAGAATCTGCAGGCGAAGAAGAATTAAAGAAAAAAATTGATGAATTAATTAGTTATGGAATGAATAGATAATAAATTATTTTTTTTAAGGATTTTTATGGCCACCGCGCAGACTGTCAAAACATCAAACCGCAATCTTCCACTCGATCGTATTCGTAACATTGGAATCATTGCACACATTGACGCGGGCAAGACCACAACATCAGAGCGTATTCTTTTCTACACAGGCAAGTCCTACAAGATTGGTGACATTGATGAAGGCAACACCCAAATGGACTGGATGGAGCAAGAGCGCGAGCGCGGTATTACCATCGTGTCTGCCGCAACCACAACGTTCTGGACTCCAGTCTTTGACACAACCGCCCCACACGAACCATTCCGCGTAAACTTGATTGACACACCAGGACACGTCGACTTTACCGCAGAAGTAGAGCGTTCACTTCGCGTGCTCGATGGCGGTGTCACGGTGCTCGACGGAGAAGAGGGTGTGCAGTCACAGTCCGAAACCGTCTGGCGCCAAGCAGACAAGTACAACGTTCCACGCATTTGTTTCATCAATAAGATGGACAAATTGGGTGCAAACTTTGAGCGCACCGTGGAAGACATTCGTACCAAGTTTGGTGTGAAGCCTGCAATTATGGCGCTCCCAATCGGCGTCGAAAACACCTTCAAGGGTGTGGTGTTGGTGCTTGATCGCAAATCGATTGTTTGGCAGGGCGATGAAACCGGCGCAAAGTATGTTGTTGGTGAAGTTCCAGAAGACATGAAGGCACAAGTTGAAGAAGCTCGCGCAAAGTTGGTTGAACAAATTGCAGAAACCGACGACGCGCTTCTTGAGAAGTTCTTTGCAGCAGAAGAGATCGCGCTCAATGATTTGAAAGCCGCACTTCGCAAAGCCGTTATCTCATACAAATTAGTCCCAATTTTCTGTGGAAGCTCGCTTCGCAACAAAGGTGTGCAACCACTTCTTGACGCTGTTGTTGAGTATCTTCCATCCCCAATGGATATTGGTCAAGTCAAAGGGATAAATCCAAAAACCGATGCCGAAGAAGTGCGCAAACTTGTCCCAGAAGAGCCATTCTGTGGACTCGCATTCAAGATTCAGGCCGATCCACACGTTGGTCGTATCACCTACGTGCGTATTTACTCGGGCAAACTCAAGTCTGGTTCGTACACATTGAACGCAACCAAGAACGAGAGTGAGCGTGTTGGTCGATTACTGCTTATGCACGCAAACCAGCGCGAGGAAATCGAAGAAGCATACGCCGGTGAAATTGTGGCGGTTGTTGGTTTGAAAGCAACCAAGACCGGTGACACCTTGTGTGATCCTGACCACCCCATTGTGCTTGAGGGTATTTCATTTGCCGAGCCCGTTATTTCATTAGCGATTGAACCAAAAACCAAGTCTGACCAAGAGCGCATGGGTATGGCGCTTGGCAAACTTTCTGAAGAAGATCCAACCTTCCGCATCAAATCAAATGCAGAAACAGGCCAGACCATTATTGCAGGTATGGGCGAGTTGCACTTGGAGATCCTTGTTGACCGCATGAAGCGTGAGTTCAAGGTTGAGGCAAACGTGGGTGCGCCACAAGTTGCGTATCGCGAGACCATTAAAAAGATTGCCGAAGGTGAAGGAAAATATATCAAGCAATCCGGCGGACGCGGACAGTATGGTCACTGTTGGCTTCGTGTTGAGCCAAAGAATCGTGGCGAAGGCTTTGAGTGGATCAACGAAATCAAGGGTGGAAGTATTCCACGCGAGTTCATTTCTCCAATCGAGAAGGGTGTCAAAGAAGCATTGGAGAATGGTGTGGTTGCAGGCTTCCCATTGGTCGACGTCAAGGTCGCTGTCACAGATGGAAGTTACCACGAGGTTGACTCATCAGAAATGTCATTCAAGATTGCTGGATCTATGGCGCTGCAAGCTGCAGTCAAGCAAGCTGATCCAATCATTCTTGAGCCAATCATGCAAGTCGAGGTGACCACGCCATCCGAGTTTATGGGCGATGTCATCGGCGATCTGTCCAGTAAGCGCGCCCAAATTCAAGGCACCGATCAACGCGGCACCGCAGTGATTATCCGCTCACTCGTCCCCTTGGCGGAAATGCAGGGCTATGTTACAATTTTGCGCAGCATGACTCAGGGTCGTGCAAGTTCTGTGATGATTCCAAGTCACTACGAGGAAGTTCCTCAATCGATTGCAGCCGCAATCATTGAGAAGAACAAGCCACAAGGTGGAAGGGGGTAGAGGAATGAAGTGGGGGTTAGCAGATAAAGAAGGTTTTGAGGATGTGTCACGACGATTGATGAACAGCGCAAAAAAGGATGACTTTTTTGAGGACGAGCAAAATAGAAGAGATCTAAAAAAATTTAAGTACGGAGTTGATCAAGACTATTGTGTTGTGGGAGGGATTTTATATATACGTACTGCAAAATGGAACTTGTTCAAAGAAGTTTTTGAAAGTGCAGCAATTGGTAAGAAGTTTAGTTTAGGAACACCTGAAGTAACAGGTTTTAAACCAGGTTATTATGCAGTAGAACTTACTTAAGTTGAAGATTTTGGCAATACATTAAAAATAACAGTAAATAAAAAATAAAAAGGAGACATCATGGCAACATTTACAAGAAATAAGCCACACGTCAACATCGGTACGATTGGTCACGTCGACCACGGAAAGACCACGTTGTCGTCAGCTATCACAACAACGCTCGCAGCCAAGGTTGGCGGCGATACCAACAAGGCGATGGCGTACGACCAAATCGACAACTCGCCTGAAGAGCGCGCACGTGGCGTCACCATTAACATTTCTCACCTCGAATACGAGACCGCAAAGCGTCACTATGCTCACATCGATGCTCCAGGTCACGCAGACTACATCAAGAACATGATCACCGGTGCAGCCCAAATGGATGGTGCAATCCTCGTGGTTGCAGCAACCGATGGACCAATGCCACAAACCCGCGAGCACATTCTCTTGGCAAAACAAGTCAACGTGCCACAATTGGTTGTTGCACTCAACAAGTGCGACATGGTCGACGATGCGGAATTGCTCGATCTCGTTGAGATGGAAATCCGTGAGCTCCTTACCAAGTACGGATACGACGGCGAGAAGACCCCAATCATCCGCGTGTCAGCACTCAAAGCAGCACAAGGCGATGCAGCAGCACAAGAGCAAATTATGAAGCTTATGGATGCTGTCGATGCCTACGTTCCAGATCCAGTTCGCGATCTCGACAAGCCATTCTTGATGCCTGTTGAGGACGTTTTCTCGATCAAGGGTCGTGGAACTGTTGTTACCGGACGTGTTGAGCGTGGTGTGGTGAAGATCAACGACGAAATCGAGATCGTTGGTATGAAAGACTCACGCAAATCAGTGGTCACAGGTGTCGAAATGTTCCGTAAGCAACTCGACCAAGGACAAGCTGGCGACAACGTCGGCGTCTTGCTCCGTGGTGTTGAGAAAGACGATGTAGAGCGCGGACAAGTGTTGTGTAAGGCTGGTTCAATCAAGCCACACACAGACTTTGAAGCTGAAGTGTATATCTTAACCAAAGAGGAGGGTGGACGTCACACACCATTCTTCACGGGATATCGCCCACAGTTCTACGTCAGAACAACGGACGTGACCGGTGAGATTAAACTTGCAGAAGGTGTTGAGATGGTTATGCCTGGCGATAACGCCAAGATGACCGTCACCCTCATTGTGCCAGTCGCAATGGAAGAGGGTCTTCGCTTTGCTATCCGCGAAGGTGGACACACTGTTGGTGCAGGTGCGATTACCAAAATCTTGAAGTAATCGTTCTATTACAACGAACAGAGAAAGCCCTGGGGAAACCTGGGGCTTTTTGGATTGTACATACGCGTATGTAGTGATATTATTCCGTCATGTCTTCACCAGAAATGAGTATATCTCTAGAACAAACTCAAGCTGTTAGGCAAATTAATGAAATTATTCAGAGAGTTGGTCATTCGTGGGAGAGGGCAACAAATGTATTTTGGGGTGAACACAAAAATTGGTATTTACTGCAGTGAATAATACAAGTGAACTTGCAGAAACAATTCGCACATTGAAGCAAAGAGGTATTATTTCAGATGAGTTTATCTTGTATGGAAGGGCGGATGGGTCACATCAAACAGTAGAATTTCTCCTCAATCCAAAATATTTCAATCTGAAATAGTCGCACACCCCTAAGCAAATAGTCAAATAGTGCTATACTACGCGATATTTAGCAAAAGGATGTGATATGACAACATCGGTTGTTGAAAAAGTTTTCTTTAAAGAAAGACTTTTAAGCAAGAGAGAGGAGCATTTTGGAAGCAGTTCTATATTGCTCGAACTGGTTAATCCCTACGAGAACATAGGGCATCAATGGATACAATTTATTGAAGAAATGAAAAAAAGTCAGAAATTTACTACGGAACAGATCGATGTGTTAAGAGGGATTGCCGGAGTTTGTGTTGGGTTTATGATTTCACCAATTTTCCTTATTTGTGAAACAGATGTCCTAATTCTTGATAAAATTCTTTCTCACTATACTTCTGAAGAAATAAGAACTGTTGTAAAAGGGCATTGTTCTCCAGAATTTTTTCAAACACTCTCTGCAGGGATACTTGCAAGGGTAGAGTATTGGGAAACATCGAGAGGAAGAAAAGCTTAAGAAGGATGTTGATACATCAAGAAAAGTGATGGACATATCTAAGGAGGAAAAATGAGCGTAATAACAACACCAGAAGGTTTTAAGATACATGAACAAGAAACAGGAAATATGCGGCTGCGCACTTCTTTTGCAGGAGCTCTCATTGAAGATTTGAAGGTTTTTATTCGAATAACAAGTGTTATGGAAGAGACTACAGGAGAACTTCATTTGAAATTGAAAGATAATAATTTGGGAGAACAGCTACAAATTCAACAAATATTAGCACAGCTATCAGAGGTTGGATGGATACTTAGCTCTCAGCTTGGGACAATGTTGTATTTAAAGCCCGACGAATCTGTTTCACTTTAAAGTCTGTTTTTTAGTGGAGCGCATCTCCCCTCTTGATCTCTCCCACCATATCTGGTACAATCTGGTTCTTGTCTGGTGGGAAAGGCAACTTTCCTCGAGACAGTAGCTCGTTAACGGTATTGAGAGGCATATCATGACAAAAGGTAAAATTCGTGTCAGATTAAAAGCGTTTGATCATCGGGTCATTGATGATGCCGCCAAGAAGATCCTGGATACCGCACTTGCCACAGGCGCAAAAGTTGTAGGTCCGGTTCCACTTCCTACCCACAGGAAGTTACTTACCGTCCTTGCTTCTCCGCATACAGATAAAGACGCACAAGAGCATTTCCAACTTCTTACACACAAGCGTGTGATCGATATTGTTGATCCAACAAGTAAAACCATTGATGCACTTATGCACCTTGAGCTTCCAGCCGGTGTTGGAGTGCAAATTAAGATGTAATAGGACGGTATGAAACAATTGTTTGCGCTCAAAAAAGCAACACATCAGAACTGGACTGCGTCTGGGAAACGAATCCCAGTGACGGTGCTTTCTGTTGCAGGAAATGTCGTTGTTACAAAATCAGAAGACTCAACTGTTTTGGGATTTGGTAAGAAAAAAGACAGCAGAGCAACCAAGCCAATGCTTGGTATGTTGAAGAAGAATGGGTTAACCTACGCCGTTCGCTCTATTCGCAAAATGCTCGGCGCAACAGACAAAAACCAAGGGGACGCAATCGTCCCCTCTGACGTTTTTACGGTGGGTGACATGGTGAAGGTAACGGGAACATCAAAAGGTTTGGGATTTGCGGGTGTAGTAAAGCGTCACGGATTTGCTGGTGGACCACGTACGCACGGACAGTCTGACCGCGAACGCGCGCCAGGTTCAACAGGAAACCGCACAACGCCAGGACGTGTGTTTAGAAACAAACGCATGGCAGGACGCGGTGGAAACAAAACCGTGTCGGTTGAAAACCTTCAAGTTGTTGCAATCAATAATGAGGGAAATGAGGTATGGGTGAGAGGTGTTGTTCCTGGAGCAAAAGGGAGCACACTCACCATTACAAAAATACAAGACGGAACATTTGATGGATTTTTTGTACGAAAACACAATAAGCCCGTTGAAATTGTTGAAACACCAGAAGTAGCACAAGATGCACATGAAGAAGAAAAAACAGAAGAGAAAAAGGCTGAATAATGAAATTGACTGTTCATACACCTACCGGTAAAAACGCTGAACTCGAAGTTTCGAGTGCAGTGTTTGGACAAAAACCAGTTGCATCATTGCTTGCACAAGCAGTGCGCATCTATTTGTCTAACCAACGCCAAGGGACTTCACAAGTTAAAACTCGCGCAGATATCGCGCGCACAAAAAAGAAATGGTACAAACAAAAAGGAACAGGTGGCGCGCGTCACGGCGCACGTACCCCAAGTATTTTTGTTGGTGGAGCTGTTGCGCATGGTCCAACTGGATTAACCGATTGGTCCATGAAATTGACCGCATCACAACGACTTCGCGCAATGGTCTATGCATTAAGTGCTCAAGCAAAGAACATGGTTGTTGCAGACGAAGTGATGCAGTTTTCTGGAAAAACAAAAGAAGCCATTTTATTTGTGAATGCTGTTGCTGGTGAAGATGCACGCACGCTTATTGTGCTTGCAGAACCAGTTGCAGAAACTGTTCGTGCAACCAATAACTTGGAGAACGTATTAGTGACACAAGCATCACGCATGAATGTCTACGAAACACTACTTGCAGATAAGATTGTGTTAACAGAAGCGGCGGTACGTGCGCTTGAGGCTCGTCTTATAAAAGCCGAGAAAAAGGAAGCAAAGAAAAAGACTGTGCGTCCAGTAAAAACAGAAAAAGCAGTTGTGCAAAAATCATCACCAAAAGTGGTAAAAATTGCAAATCCTGCTCCAAAAACAGCAAAGCGCACACCAAAATCAACAGTAAAAAAGACAGTGAAGAAGGCAAAATAAAAGGTATATGAACGCATTTTTAATATCAAAACCAGTCTTTACAGAGAAATCTATGATGGATGCGAAAAAAAGTCGCATCTATACATTCCATGTTTCTCCAACGGCCGCAAAAAAGCAAATTAAAGACGCGGTTGAGAAAACATTTGGTGTACGTGTGATTCGTGTTCGCACCATTACGACACAAGGAAAAGCACAGCGCACAGGTCGCAAACGTGTTGTTCGCGATCAACCATCAACCAAAAAAGCGTTGGTCATGGTGAAAGAAGGACAATCTATTGCGCTTTTTGATGTGCAAGGAAACACATAATTATGGCACTACGCGTATCACGACCAGTCACACCAGGAAGACGACACCGCTCTGATTTAGATTATAGAGCAGTGCTCACATCGTCTTCACCTGAAAAATCACTTCTCGTAAAAGGGGTGTTTAAACGACAAGGCAAAAATAACCAAGGGAAGGTGACAGTACGTCATCGTGGCGGTGGAGTGAAGCGCAAACTTCGTGTTATTGATTGGAGACGCGATAAACGTGGGATTGAGGGTGTTGTGTCTACTATTGAGTATGATCCAATGCGCACTGCAAATATTGCACTTGTGACCTACAAAGATGGTGAAAAACGCTACATTCTTGCTCCAGAAGGCTTGCATGCTGGCGATAAAATTATGGCATCAGATGCTGCCGAGTTAAAGCCTGGAAACGCGCTTCCTCTCTCCAAAATTCCTGTTGGGATTCCGATTCACAACATCGAGATTCAACCAGGAAAAGGTGGACAGTTGATTCGTTCAGCTGGAGCGTCTGCGCTCATTCAATCCAAAGAAGGCAAGTTTGCAACAATTCAACTTCCCTCAAAGGAAGTCCGTCTGATTAACTCAGAGTCCTATGCTACAATCGGCCAGGTTGGCAACGTCGAGTGGAAAACAGTGTCACTTGGAAAAGCTGGACGTAACCGTTTGTTGGGATGGAGACCTGGAGTTCGTGGTGTTGCTATGCATCCAAATAATCACCCACATGGTGGTGGAGAAGGAAGATCTGGTATTGGACTGAAAGCTCCAAAATCTCCATGGGGTAAGAGACTTGGGAAAAAGACACGATCACTTCGCAAATACTCAAATACATACATTATGAAAGATCGAAGGGTGAAATAACATGTCGAGAAGCAGTAAAAAAGGACCATACGTTGACGAGAAGCTTCTTGCAAAGGTCATGAAGCAAAAGGCTGGTAAAAAAGAGCCAATCAAAACGTGGGCGCGTGCATCACAAATTCCACCTGAATTTGTGGGACACACCTTTTTAGTACACAACGGCAAAAAACACATTGAGGTTTTTGTGTCTGAGGCAATGGTGGGACATCGTTTGGGTGAGTTTTCACTTACGCGCACCTTCCACGGCCATGGAAGAATGGTAAAGCGTCTCTTAACCAAGACGTAAACCTAAGGAATATATGTTGATTACGGCAGAACAAACAAACAGCAGACAGACCCCAACCAGACTTCGTTTGGTTGCAAAGGCTGTCAAAACATTGACACCACAAGTGGCAATGGATCAATTGAAGTTTATGGACTTAAAAGCAGCAAAAGTGATGCTTCAAGTCTTCAAACAAGCAGTGGCAAACGCAGTGAACAACTTGGGTCTTTCTGCCGCTGGATTAGTGACAAAAGAAATCATTGTGAATGAGGGTCCACGCTACAAGCGATATCAGCCAGTAAGTCGTGGACGTGCGCACGCAATTTTGAAGCGCACATCGCACATTCGCGTGGTGCTCGAATCAACAGAGACAGCAGTGGCAAAACCAAAACAAGTCGCAAAAGCAGAGCCAAGACAAGAAAAGACTCAAGCAGAAGAAGGAAAGCTAGCACCATCAAAAGTCATGACGATAGTACCAAAAAAGAGTGTTGCAAAATCACAAACAACAGTACGAACAGTAACAACACGAAAAACAGGAGAACGATAACGTGGGACAAAAAGTAAATCCAATCAGCTTTAGAATGGGCAACTTGTTCACATGGAATGCTCGTTGGTTTGCCGACAAAAAAACGTACGGCAAACAACTTTTGGAAGACAAGAAAATCCGTGATTTTCTTGAGCCAAAATTGAAAACTGCGGGACTTGTAAAAGTTGAAATTGAGCGATCAATCAATGCAACAAAGGTTCGATTATACGTTTCTCGTCCTGGTGTTGTGATTGGAAAAGGTGGAGCACATTTGGAACAACTCAAACTTGATTTGGCAAACATGCTCAAAATCAACTTGAAAGACCCAAAAGGTCAAAAACTTGTGATTGATGACATTGTTGAAGTCAAAAATCCTGATGCAAGTGCGAAACTCGTGGCAGAAAAAATTGTTGAACAAATGATCAAGCGCATGCCAACACGAAGAATTGTACAGCAATCTATTGAACGCGCTATGGATTCTGGGGCAAAAGGAATCAAGATTGTGTTATCTGGTCGTATCAACGGAGCAGAAATTGGACGTCGTGAAAAATATGCACGCGGCACCGTTCCAACACAAACACTTCGTGGAAATATTGATTATTTTGAAATGCCGGCGGCAACAAAATCAGGATATGTTGGAGTCAAAGTGTGGATATATAAAGGCATGGAGTCGATGAGGTAATATGTTGCAACCAAAGAAAATGAAATATCGTAAGCAATTCCGTGGAAAGATGGGCGGAAAAGCTATGCGTGGAAACACTGTTGCATTTGGTGAGTATGGACTCAAAGCATTGGAGTGTGGATGGTTTAGTGCACGACAAATTGAGTCAGCCAGAAAAACCATTACGCATCACACCAAACGTGTTGGAAAGTTGTGGATTCGCATTTTCCCAGATAAGCCAACGACCAAAAAAGGTCCAGGTGTCAAAATGGGTTCTGGAAAAGGTGAGATTCATCAATATGTTGCAGTAGTGAAGCCGGGAAAAGTGCTGTTTGAGTTGGGAGGGTTAAAAGAAGAAGAAGCACGTGAAGCATTTCGCAAAGCATCTCATAAAATCCCAATGCGAACGGCAGTGATTGCAAAATAAGGACATAGTATACAAGCAAAAAAAGGAAGTATGGCAAGTAAAAAAACAACAGAACCAGCACAAGAAGTCAGCATTGATGCGCTTCGTGTGCAGATTGCAAAACTTCGCTCAGAACTTCGTATTGGGAAAGTGAAGGATGTGCGTAGTGTGTCAAAACTTCGTGATCAATTAGCACGACAGTTAACCGCGCAACGCGCAAAGGAACTAGGAGCAGCATGAAAGTATTCAAGGGACATGTTATTTCGGCAAAACTTCCAAAAACCGCAACGGTTTTGGTAGAGCGATATTTTGTGCATCCGGTGTATCAAAAAAGAATCCGCCGCACGGACAAATATCTTTGTCATGACGAACTTGGAGTTAAAGAGGGTGAGGCGGTGACCATTCAAGAGTGTCGCCCAATGAGTGTGCGCAAACACTTTGTGATTACTGCTCGCACATCACAAACAATGGAAGTAGAGAAAACGGCTAAAGTTGAGAAACAGGCAGAAACAACAAAACCAAAGCGAACAACAAAGAAGAAATAAGGAAAAGACATGGTTCAAATTCGATCGGTTTTACAAGTCGCAGACAACACAGGTGCTAAAAAAGTACGCGTGATTCACGTGCATGGCGGATCCATTCGTCCCAAAGGGTCGATTGGTGATGTGATTACCGCATCTGTAGTTGTTGCTGCACCGCAAGGTATGGTCAAAAAAGGCGAAAAAATAAAGGCAGTCATTGTGCGCACAAAGAAAGAAGTGCGTCGCAAAGATGGAAGCTACATTCGTTTTGACGATAACGCTGTGGTGATTACACAAGATTTGAAGAACAAAGATCCCAAAGGGACGCGCGTGTTTGGTCCAGTTGCACGCGAAGTCAAAGAAGCGGGGTTTTTTAAAATTGCCTCATTGGCAAAGGAAGTGCTCTAAGGAGCAAGAGAAAAGGGAAATGTATGAAGCTTAAAGTAAACGACACAATCATGGTTACCGGTGGGAAAGACAAAGGGAAAACAGGAAAAATTACTCGTGTTTTTCCAGACAAAGATAAAGTGCTTGTAGAAGGTGTGAACATGTATGTAAAACACGTCAAAAAACAAGGACAACGCAGTGGTGAAAAAGTAACGCGCGAGCGACCACTTCCAACCGCAAATGTGGCAATTATGAATCCTGACACAAAAAAAGTTGATCGTATTGGATACATGGTAGATAAAGCGGGAAACAAGATCCGCATTTACAAGAAGACAGGAAAGGCAATCACGGCATGAATCGCGCCAAGCAGAAATACAACGAGCAGATTGTTCCAGCGCTCATGAAAGAGCTCGGGAAACCAAATGTGATGGCTGTTCCGCGCATCACAAAAATTGTGGTGAACGTTGGTATCGGAAGTAAAGAAGCAAACAAAACAAAAGCATTTGAAAGTATGACCGAGCAACTCAAGGTTATCACTGGTCAGCATCCAAAAAAGACAACCGCTAAACAAGCCATTGCAGGATTTGGCACGCGTCAAGGTGATGCTGTTGGTCTCACCGTAACACTTCGTGGTGAGCGCATGTGGCAGTTTTACGACAAGTTGGTGAGCATTGTGCTTCCACGTTTTAAGGACTTTCAAGGAGTTTCTCGTAAAGCATTTGATATGAACGGAAACTATAACCTTGGAATCAAGGAACAAATCTCGTTCCCAGAGATCGAGTATGATACAATTGACCGCGTTCGTGGTCTCCAAATAACGATTGTTACCTCAACGCGTGTTACCAAAGAAGCAGAGAAACTTCTTGAGAAGTTGGGTATGCCGTTTGAGAAGGAATCATAAACACTATGGCAAAGACATCAAAAATCGTAAAAACAAATAGGAAGCAGAAGTTTTCGGTTCGCGTCATGAATCGATGTTCACTGTGCGGACGTCCTCGCGGATACATGCGTATCTTTGGGGTGTGCAGATTGTGCTTCCGTGAGCTCGCCGCAAAAGGCGAACTCCCAGGCGTAACAAAGGCAAGTTTTTAAGGAATAAGGAAAACGTATGACAGATCCGATTGCAGACATGATCATCCGCATTCAAAACGGATATATGGCGCACAAAAGTGACGTTATGATTCCACACTCAAAAGTGAAGGAATCAATTGCGCACCTCTTAAAGCGTGAACACTATGTGGAGGAAGTGTCGATTGTAGACACAAAACCACAAAAATCATTGAACGTGAAGCTTCGCTATGTTGGTCGTATGCCAGCAGTATCAAAAGTAAAGCGCATTTCAAAGCCTGGGCTAAGAAAATACGCAACGTCAGTAAGTATTCCACGCGCACTTGGAGGATATGGTCTTACCATTATTTCTACAAGTAAGGGTGTGATGAGTGATAAAGAAGCGCGCAAATTAGGTATTGGAGGAGAGCTGCTTTGCAGCATCTGGTAAATATGTCACGTATTGGAAAACGATCACTCACTATCCCATCTGGCGTTACCCTGTCTTTACAGGACGGCATGATCGTGGTGAAAGGTCCTCAAGGAGAACTTAAAGAGAGCATGCAACCAGGGATTACCGTTACCGTTGACGGAACAACAGTACAAGTGAGTCGCACAAACGATCTTCAACAAACGCGTGCACATCACGGACTTGTGCGTAGTTTGATTGCGAACATGTTGAAAGGTGTGACTGAAGGATATGAAGTTAAGTTGGAAATGGTGGGAACAGGATATCGCGCAGCACTTCAAGGTCAAAAATTGGTGTTGTCCGTTGGGTTTTCTCATCCCATTGAAGTCGTACAACCAGCAGGTGTTACATTTGCAGTTGATGGAAACACAAAGATTTCTATTAAGGGAATCAGTAAACATGATGTAGGTCAAGTTGCCGCAAATATTCGAAAAATTCGACCACCCGAACCATACAAGGGGAAGGGTATTAAATATGAGAATGAAGTTGTTCGTCGCAAAGCCGGAAAGGCAGTAAAGGCGGCAGGAGCAGCATAAAAATGAAGGCGTACTATGGCACACAAAGTTGATCACAACATCACCCAGCAAGAACGTCGCAAACGACGCGTTCGCGCAAACATTCATGGAACAGCAGAACGTCCACGCGTGAGTGTGTTTCGATCCAACCAGCATACGGCACTTCAAGCAATTGATGATGTGCGCGCCGTAACATTGGTGGCGGCAGGTGAGCATGAACTCAAAGAAAAAGGCACAAAAGCTACGCGTGCAGTAGCTATAGCGCGCATTCTTGCAGAAAAAATGAAAAAAGCAAAGATTCAAGCAGCAGTGTTTGATCGAGGACCATATAAATACCACGGACGCGTAAAAGCAGTTGCAGATACGCTTCGTGAAGCAGGAATTCAGGTATAACACATATGATGAACGCACAACGCGACACAAGACAAAACGGACCACGACGCCACGAGCCAAAAGAGTTCGATGAAAAAGTGGTACAAGTGAATCGCGTCTCTAAAAAGACGAAGGGTGGAAATCAAATGGGATTTTCTGTCCTTGTGGTTGTGGGTGATAAAAAAGGTAAAGTTGGCGTTGGACTTGGAAAAGCAAAAGATGTCATGTCTTCTATTCAAAAAGCAGTGAAAAAAGCAAAACGCCGACTTCTTACTGTACCAATTCAAGGAACGAGCATTCCATTTGCGGTTGATGTGCGTTTTGGTGCGGCACACATTATGTTAAAACCCGCACCAGCAGGATCAGGAATTATTGCGGGGGGAGCAATTCGTGCTGTAGTTGATGCGGCTGGAATTCGAGATATCTCAAGCAAAATTAAAGGAACATCAAACCCAGCAAGCAACGTATATGCAACCATGGAAGCGCTCAAAAAACTTCGTGCATTGGTTGATATTAAAGGTATTAAGCTCAAATCAGTAATAGAAGCGGAACAAGAAGAAAAAGAGAAAATGCGCGAACAAGCCGCAAAAGCTGCAGAAAAAACAGCGCAAAGTGTAAAAGATCATGCCAAGAAACCAGAGATGAAGAAACCAGAAATGAAAAAGATAGAAGAAAAACAGGCTCCAAAACATCAAGTGAAGTCTGAAAAAAAAGTTGAAGAAAAAACTGAAGAGAAAAAGGAAACGCCAAAGGCGTAAGCACGTATGAAATTGCATCAGTTACCAGCAACGACAGTCAAATCAGCAAAGCGTGTTGGGCGCGGATACGGAAGTGGACGTGGAGGACACACATCTTCTCGAGGAAGCAAAGGTCAGCGTGCACGCGTTGGTCGAGGTATTCCGTTGTGGTTTGAAGGTGGACAACTTCCATTTGTGAAACGTTTGCCATATCTTCGTGGAAAGCTTCGTTTTGAGTCCTTGCAAGATCAAGTACAGTTGGTTACGCTTACAATGCTCGAAAAATTGAGCGAAAAAGAGATTACACCAGAAGTGTTGATGAAACACGGTATGGTGAAATCTGCACGTTTGCCTATAAAGGTGACTGGGGTGGGAACACTGACACACGCAGTCACGTGTACAGGAATGCGCGCAACCGCTTCAGCACAAGCAATGATTAAGAAAGTGGGCGGATCTCTTACCTGAAAGGAATCCATTTAGTGAGTCGCGTGAGTGCATGGCTCCAGTCCATTTGGTCTTCAAAAGTCTTGCGAAACAAGCTTTTCTTCACTGCAGCCATTTTTGCTTTGTTCCGATTTTTAGGTCACATTCCAGTTCCCGCAGTTGATGTGTTTCGCTTGAAAACCATGTTTGCACAAAACCAGCTGTTGGGCATGATTGATATTTTTTCTGGAGGTACACTTGCAAACTTTTCTGTGATGGCAATTGGAATTAATCCGTACATCACCTCTTCGATTATCATGCAACTCGCAACATTACTGTTTCCTAAGCTCAAAGAACTATCAAAAGAGGGTGAGTCTGGCAGAGAAATGATTAATCAATATTCCCGCCTTCTTACTGTTCCCGTTGCGGTGATGCAAAGCATTAGTGTACTCATGATTTTGAATAACCAACAACTCATTCAAACGCAGGACCCACTCAAAATTATTGCCATGATTACCACACTTGTAGCAGGATCCATGATTCTTATTTGGCTTGGCGAATTAGTCACACAATATGGTGTTGGAAATGGTATCTCGATGGTCATTTTTGCTGGTATTGTGGCGCGTATTCCAATTACGGTTATACAAACGGTATTGGTGTCGCAAACGGTTAATATTGCGATGCTTATCGCTCTTGCCGTTATGAGTATTGCCGTGATTTATGCAATGGTAGTAATGAACGAGTCTGTGCGTAAAATCACCATGCAATACGCTCGCCGCATACGCGGCTCGCGTGAGTACGGTGGGCAAGCTTCATACTTACCACTTCGCATCAACCAGTCCGGTGTGCTCCCTATTATCTTTGCTGTATCTATCCTTTTGATTCCAGCATTTCTCTCAAAAATGGTACAAAGCATTCCAAATCCCGGACTCATAAAAATTGCATCACTTTTGAATGTGTGGTTTGCACCAAATCACGCGGTGTACAACATCACGTATTTTCTTCTTGTTGTGTTGTTTACATACTTTTCTACCGCAATCTTTTTTAATCCAAAAGAACTCGCAGAAGATTTAAAGAAAAGTGGGGCATTTATTCCAGGAATCCGTCCTGGGGCGCCAACGGAAAAACATCTCATGTATGTGATGACGCGCATTACGATTGCTGGTGCAATTTTTTTAGGATGCGTTGCTGTTTTGCCATCTCTTGCGCAAGCGGCGACAGGCATTGCAACCCTGACCGTTGGTGGAACAGGGCTTCTCATTGTGGTCTCGGTGGTACTAGAGACGGCCAAACAGCTGCAGTCGCAGGTGGTTGCGCAAAACTATGACAAATACATGTAATACCCGCTCACGATGCGGGGGAGGAGATGTATGAAAATTGTGCTCATTGGAATCCAAGGAGCTGGAAAATCAACACAAGGAAACTTGTTGTCCAAGCATTTGGGCATCGAGTATCTTTCCAGTGGTCACATTTTCCGTGAGATGGCAAAAGAGAAAACGCCGCTTGGTCGTTTCATTAAAGAAACTATGAACTCTGGCGCACTCATTTCTGACGATAAAACACTAGAAATTATTGAGGAATATCTTGCACATCCCGAATACGCAAAAGGGTATATTTTGGATGGATTTCCACGCACTGTTCCACAAGCGGAAGCGTTTAAGAATGGACTTGCCAAAGTTGTGTACTTAAGAGTTTCTGACAAAGAAGCATTATGGAGAATTTCTGGACGCGTGAGTGATCGTCAAGATGAGACGCTGAATGCAATCCGCAAGCGCATTTCACTTTTCCACGAATTTACAGAACCCGTCATTGAGTACTACCGCCAAAAGGGTATCTTAGTTGAGATTGATGGCGAGCGCGATATTCAGGAGATTTTCAACGATATCTGTGCCGCACTTAACGCAAAAACAGCATGAGTACATCCACCACAGCGCATCAGTCCGACAAAACAACATGTATGCGCGAAAGTGGACAGATTCTTGCAAAGGTGCGTGATGTTGTGGTTGCCGCAATACGCCCCGGCGTTCGATTTGAAGCATTAGAAGAGCTTGCGCAAATTGAGTTAAAGAAGTACGGCGCACGACCATCATTTGCCATGGTTCCTGGCTATCATTGGGCAACATGTATCACCAAAAATGAAGGGTGTGTACATGGTATTCCGCGTGATAAAACTGTTGAGTTTGGTGACATCATCACGATTGATGTGGGAGCGTACTACAAAGGGTTTCATACCGATACGTCCATCACCGTATGTGCTGGGACATGTTCCAAGCGTGTGATGCGGTTTATAAAGACTGGTGAACAGGCGGTATATGCCGCTATTGCCAAAGTGAAACCCGGAACCTCGGTTTTTGAGCTGAGTTTGGCAATGCAGGATGTGGTGGAAAAGGCGGGGTATCGCAGTGTGTACCAGTTGACCGGGCATGGGGTGGGAGCAAAACTCCACGAAGATCCGAGTATCCCATGTTATGCAGATGAACGAAGTAAGAAAATTTTTCTTACAGAGGGGCAGACCATTGCCATAGAAATCATGTACGCTATGGGTGATCCACGCCTGGAATTAGCGGATGATGGGTGGACGTACCAGACGGCAGACAAGTCGCTTTCTGGGATGTATGAGCATACTGTTTTGGTGACCAGAGAGGGAAATGAAATTCTCACCGAATCCCCTCTTGAGAAGACCAAAAAGATCTGATAAAATCTCCGTCATGTCTCCGAATTGGGGGCAGGGTGGTTTTTGTCTGAAGAGTTGGAGGATATGAACGAAAAACAAGACATGTTCGAGGTTGAGGGAGAGATTTTAGAGTCTCTTCCCAACATGATGTTCCGCGTCCAAGTGACGTCTGGTCCAGAGGACATGGTTGGGAAAACAATTCTTTGTTTGCTTTCTGGTAAGATGCGCATGTTCAAAATTCGCGTCATGATCGGAGACAAAATAAAGGCTGATGTCTCAAAGTACGATCCAACAAAAGGAAGAATTACATTTCGGGTGAAATAACTATGAAAGTACAGGCGTCAATCAAAGCACGATGCAAAAACTGCAAGTCCATACGTAGATATGGAAAGCGTTTTATTGTGTGTACAAACCCACGCCATAAACAAAGACAAGGATAATGCACAATGCCACGTATTGCAGGTATCGACATTCCAGTCCAAAAGAAAACAAATATCGCATTAACGTATCTTTTTGGAGTCGGCCGTGGAAATGTTCAACAGATTTTGGATGAAGCACATGTTGATGGTGACAAGCGCGCACGCGACTTGTCTGTAGACGAAGTTGCACGCCTTCAGCGCGCAGTTGATAAAGTGAATACGGAAGGAAATCTTCGCAGAGTGATTCGTGAAAATATTGAGCGCATAAAGCGTATTACTTCATACAGAGGAACTCGCCATATGCGCGGGCTTCCAGTTCGCGGTCAACGCACACGTACTAATGCACGCACACGCAAGGGAAAGAGAAAAACAGTGGGAGCACTTACCAAAGAGGCGGCAGAAAAGCTTGCAACAGCAGCAGCGCCAGCCCCAATAAAGACAGCAAAATAATCTAGGAATTGTATGGCAGAAACACAACAACCAGCAAAAATCGTTGCTCCAAAAGTAAAACGCATTGTGCAGCGTGGTCGCGTGTATGTCCGCGCAACATTTAATAACACCATTGTGACCGTGACAGACGAAAATGGGAACACTGTGTGTTGGGGATCAACAGGGAATTCAGGATTTTCTGGCTCTCGCAAATCAACCCCATATGCAGCAACCGTAAGTGTTGAAAAAGCGGTTGGTAAGGCGCGTGAAATGGGTATGCGATATGTTGAGGTATATATTAAGGGTCCAGGACCAGGACGCGATGCCGCACTTCGTGTTATTAAGACATCAGGACTTCAAGTGACTATGATCGCAGACGTAACACCAGTCCCACATAACGGAACAAAACCAAGGAAACTTCGCCATGGCTAGAAACATTGGACCAAAAAACCGACTTGCTCGCAAAACAGGATCTGATTTGAGTTTGAAAACAAACTCATTAAAGGTTGCACGAAGACTCAACATTCCACCCGGGATGCATGGTCGCAAAGGCAAGAAAAAATTGTCCAACTATGGTGAGCAACTTGCAGAAAAACAAAAAGTGAAGTTTTTGTACGGCGTACTAGAGAAGCATATGCGCAAGCTCTACGACATCGCAACAAAAACTCCAGCATCAACAGGAAAAGTATTGCTTTCTCTGTTGGAGCGTAGGTTAGATAACGTGGTGTATCGTCTTGGTATGGCGCCAACACGTGCGGCAGCGCGTCAAATGGTTGTTCATGGAAACGTGCGCGTGAATAATGAGAAGTTGAATGTTCCTTCATATGTAGTTCAACTCAACGACGTTATCACGCTTACCGAAACTGGAATGAAAATTCCAGCAACAGCGGAGCTTATGAAAGACAAAAACAAAGCCATTCCAGCTTGGCTTGAAAGACAAAACGCGGCTGGAAAAGTTGGTCGAATGCCAGAGCGTGATGAAATCGATGCAGGCATTAACGAGCAACTCATTGTTGAGTTCTATAGTCGATAAAAACCCTTTCGGGCGTAAACGGTAGTATCCAACTTGGTAGGTGGATGCGGGAAACAGCCGGAAGATATACAAAAAAAGGAGAACTACCATGATCCAACCAACATTTACTGTTTCAGAAGAAAACAAGAAGAGTGGATACGCCACGCTCGTTTTGGAACCACTTGAACAAGGATATGGAAACACATTAGGAAATGCGCTTCGCCGTGTCCTCTTGTCGTCTCTTCCGGGATTTGCAATCACATCAGTAAAAGTGAAAGGCGTAAATCACCAATTCACTACACTTGATGGTCTTCGTGAGGACGTTGTTGAACTCATTTTGAACTTGAAGCAAGTACGCTTAAAGTCAACCACATCTTCAGCAGTGACTCTTACGTTGACTGCGAAAGGTAAAGGAACTGTGACCGCGGGTCAAATCAACACACCAGCAGGCGTGATGGTGGTAAACCCAGACCTTGTTATTGCAACACTGGACGAAAAAACAACGCTTGAAGTTGAAATGACCGCAGAGCCTGGTATGGGATATTCCATGGCTGTGGATCGTAAGAGTCCAGCGGTTGGGGTGATTCCAGTTGATACGCTTTTTTCACCAGTGGTGAAGGTTGCGTACAACGTTGAGGCAACACGCGTTGGCCGTCGTACGGACTTTGACAAATTGAATATGCAAATTTGGACAGACAAAACAGTCGATCCAAAGATAGCGCTTGAAGAAGCGGCAAAAATTTTAGTTGCACAATTCAAACAAGTGTATAGTCCAGTTGTTGCACAAGATCAAAACGATGTGATTGGCATTGGCGTAACAATGCAGTCTGATGACGTACTACGTCTTACAGTTGAAGAGTTGGATCTTCCAACACGCATTGCAAATGCACTGCGAAAAGCGGGGTACAAAACTGTTGCAGAACTTTCTCAAGCAACAAAAGGCGAAGTTGCCAAGGTAAAGAATTTGGGTGAAAAAAGTGTTGGAACGGTAGAAGAAGCATTACACGCAAAAGGCATGTCATTGAAAGACTAATATGAGACATCAAGTTTTTGGACGCAAACTCGGAAGAACAAGCAAACAACGCAAAGGATTGTTTAAAAATCTTGTGTTGAGTTTAATTCAACATGGAGCAATTGAAACGACTGAAGCAAAAGCAAAGTCGATTCGCGGACTTGTGGATACACTTATTCACAAAGCTCAAACCAACAGTGCGGCAACAGCGCGCGTACTTGCGTCATTTTTTGGGACGCGTGAAGTTGTGCACAAGCTTATGCAAGAAATTGCTCCGGCAATGAAAGATCGTGTGAGTGGATTTACACGTATCATTCGTCTTGGTCGTCGCCAAGGGGACAATGCCGAGGCGGTGCGTATGGAGCTTGTTGCGCGCCCAGAACAAAAAGAAGAAAAGAAAAAAAGTGTTCCACGGGTTTTAGCAAAAACTGCACCTCAAAGTGAAGCAAAAGTAGTGGAAGCAGAGCCGGTTGTGAAAAAAGAGGAAACAAAATCGGTTGCTAAGAAAACAACAAAAACAGTAAAGAAATAATATGAGAACACGTACATATAGTCAAAAAACAGCAGAAGTGAAACGCAATTGGCACGTTGTTGATGTTGGTGGAAAAGTGCTTGGCCGCATTGCGCCAACCATTGCAAAGTTTTTGATGGGAAAACACAAACCAGTCTATACACCAAACATTGATGGTGGGGATTATGTAGTTGTGATCAACACAAAACAGGTTGTGATAACGGGTCGCAAGTCCATGAACAAAATGTACTATAGACACTCAGGAATTCCTGGTGGGTTTCGAGAAGAAACATTTGCAGAGGTGATGGAAAAAGACCCAGCAAAAATCATTCAACATGCAGTTCGTGGCATGTTGCCAAAGAACAAAATGTTAGATCCACGCATGAACAGATTGAAGGTATTTCCAGGATCAGAACACACGTATCAAGATAAATTTAAGCAGAAGGCATAACAAAGGATCGTATGGCATTGCAACACGCAAAAAAATCAGTCCCAGTAAAAGTGAACAAGAAACCAGTGCAAGCAAAAACAACAAAATCTGCTGGTGATTGTATTTTTGCACTTGGCCGTCGCAAAGCTGCAACTGCTCGTATACGCTTGTACAGAGGAAAAGGGCAGAATACAGTGAATGGCAAACCAGCTGCAGAGTACTTTAAGTCATGTGATCCTATGGGCGCATACTTTTTGAAACCATTTGTACTTACTGGCACACAACAAACCGCATATGCTTCAGCAAAAATTGACGGATCAGGTCTTTCTTCACAAGAAGATGCGCTTATACATGGTATTGCTCGAGCGTTAGTAAAAATGGATGAAACACACAAAGCAGTTCTTCGCAAAGCTGGATTTTTGACGCGTGATGCGCGTATGAAAGAATCTAGAAAAATTGGGACAGGCGGAAAAGCTCGCCGCAAGAAACAATCTCCAAAACGTTAAGGATACTCATGAATCGTGGCGTGAGATTTCAGGCGTTTTTTACAAAACGCTTTCCTACGTTTCGTAGTACAAACATTTTGCTTTACTATTTCCTTACTATTTTTATGAACGGATGGTTTATTCTTCCGAATTGGGTATTCTATTTTTCTCGATTCATCAGCATTCCTCAAATTGGTATTATTGATGGGCTTTCCAAACTTGTGGCGGTAGTATTAGAAGTTCCATCGGGCGCAGTATCAGATCTTCTTGGAAAGAAAAACACGCTTATTTTTGGAAATATATCGATTGTTGCATCGTGTCTTGTGCTTATGTTTGCGTCCACTTTTCCTCTTTTGTTGCTGGGCAACATCTTCATGTTCATTGGGTTTGCGTTTATTTCTGGATCAAAAGAGGCAATTTTATATGACTCAATGATCGATATGAAAAAAGAGCGCCATTACGATGAGGTGTTGGGGAAAGTAAACAGCATTGCAACGTGTGTTACGATCTGTTCAATTTTTATTGGGGGAGTGTTGTACGGTATCCATCCAAAACTTACGTTTTTTGCATGGATGATGTTTGGTGTGATTGCCACCACACTCCTTTTCTTTATGAAAGAGCCAAAATCAGATAGCGAACATGTATCGTATGCTACATATATCTCAAAGTTAAAAACTGGTGTGACCTCAATTTTCAAACAACCTGTGTTTACATTCATTCTTCCCGTGCTCTTTTTCCCCATGTTAGTGCACTCGTATGAGGGGGTGATTCGTCAAAATACCGGTGCATACTTTGGATTTAATGGTGAAACATTTGGATATCTCCTTGCACTCATTTTTATTCCAACATTGTTCGTAACTTATAACTACAAAAAAATTATTGATATATGCAAAGACCACATAGAACACGTATTTATGGCGTTATACACAATAGGATTTTTCCTTGTATACATTTTTAGAAGTATGAGTGTTGGTGTGGTGTCGTTTCTTTTTATCTACATCGCACAAGAATTGGTAAAACCATATGTAGTAAGTTTGGTAAATAAAAATACGCAATCAAAACACCGCGCAACCGCGCTTTCTACTGTGTCGTTGTTTTCAGAATTTCCATACATTGTTCTTGTGATGTTTGGTGGAAGCCTTATTCAAGTAGATAGAATCAAGTATTTGTATGTATTGTTGTGTGGGGCGCTATTGACGTACAGTGTGGTGCGTGGGTTGGGGGCAGAAATAAAGGTTGAGAAAGAACAAAAGTGAACACAACATTAATTTTCTCTTACACAATATTGCGCTGATTCTGCAACGTGATGCTCATCAATGATTTCTTGGTTATCTATATCCGCAATGGTACGCGCAATTCGGTGAAAAATCACATATCGTCTGGCAGAAAGGTGGAATGCATCGGCGTAATGATGAAGTAATGTTTTTCCCTTTAGAGTGAGTGGACAATACGTTTCAAGGTCTTTAGATTCAAGATCTCCATTTGCAGAAAGTGATGTGTTTGCGTATCGTTCACGTTGTATCTGTGTTGCTTGCTCTATTTGTAAGGCGAGTGGTGCAAGATCAATAGGTCTATTTTCACTTTCGTGTGCCACAAATGTTTGTGTAGACGTAAAAAGATCGATGCGATCAAAGAGCGATTCAGGAATTGCGCGCACATAGTGTTGTTTTGCGCGTAGAGTACATGTACAACGTATGCCGTGTCCACACGCACATAGATTCATAGTTGCAAAAAGGGTGAAGTGTGCAGGGAGTGGATCGGTGTGTGTGGTGCTGATAACGTGGGAATCCAGAATAGTTTGCAAAAGTGCGAGGTGTTGCTTGGAGTACTTGGGAAGTTCGTCGCACATAAGAACACCATGATGGCTGAGTGTCGCTAATCCAACAGGGTGTGTCATTCCTCCACCAAAGAGTTCACGCGCTGACTGTGCGTGGTAACTTTGCACAAATGGGGGATAGTATACGAGTCTTCCAGGTAAAGAAGTGCCAAATGCAGATAAAATAGCTGATGATTCAAGCATTTCATGTGTATTCAAGGCTGGAAGAAGGGCTTTGTAGGCCTCTTGAAGCATGGTTTTCCCGGTTCCTGGAGGCCCTATGCAGATCATGTGGTGTCGGCCAGATGCTGCTAGAACAAGCCCACGCAGTACTGCCTCTTGCCCAAAGTATGTCCATGGGGGAAAGCTGCGTGGGAGTGGAGGCGGTGGCAGTGTTTTGGAATACGTGGGTGATGGGAGGAGTGTGGTAAGAGTGCGTAGTGAGGTGATAGGAATAACGTTGAGCGAAGGAATTGTAGTAAGAAGTCCTGATTGATTAGCACACACCGCAATATCCCACCCTTTTGACTGCGCTATAAGGCCAACCGCAAACGCGCCACGTGTAGGTTTGACAGATCCATCCAACCCTAACTCTCCGTAATACACCGTGGGGCGGGATGGAAGTGGAGGAATGCATCCGTACGCATGTAAAAGACCGAGTGCGATAGGGAGATCAAATGCGGGCCCGTGTTTAGGAATGTTTGCGGGAGCAAGGTTAATGATGACCTTTTTTGCGCGAAACGTATATCCAGCGTTATGGAGTGCGGTACGTACGCGCTCTTTGCTTTCTTGAACGGCTTGTGTTGGGAGTCCCACAATTTTTATTCCTGGTAATCCGCGTGACGCAACATCAACCTCAACCCGTACGGGAAGTGCTTGAATTCCAGAAATAGTGGCAGAAAACAACGTAGAGAGCATTTCTGCTCTCTACGGTATCATTCAATTCTTACAAAATTCTAACAATTTGAAACTGCGTTTTTCGCCTGGTTTCACATCATTTTTGCACTATTTTAAGTCTTTTTTTGTGTTTCTGTACCACTCATCCATCATCTCACTGACTGCATTTTTACTTCCAAGACCAAATGCAAGTCCAAGTGCGAGCGCGAGTGTGAACACAAAGCCCATGAACAATGTTGAGATGAATTGCTGTGCGATCTTCAACTCAGCAATCGCAGCCATAATCGAGATGACCATGATCATGTAGCTACTCACTTTTCCAAAGAGGCGTGCACTTTTGCCGCTGACACTTTGGATGGCACCCTTCACAAGACTCTCAACGAATCCTGCAAGCAAGACTCCGAAGAAGAGTACGAGGACTGCTGATACCACGTTTGGTGTGTAGCCCAGAAGTTTCTCTAATACGCTTGAAATTGCTTGAAGACCAAGCAATGAAACGCTGGTTTGCAATACCACGATCATGGAGAGCCAGTACACCACTGCGCCAACCACATCCTCAATCTTTCCAACTTCTGCATGTTTAAGGAATGCTTCAATTGGGGTGTCTTGCAAACCTTTGGAAATGCGGAGAAGTTCAAGGAGTTTCACCACGAGTGATTTAATCCATTTTGCAATGGCTGTTCCCAACACAAGAATCAAGATTGCTGCAACAAACTTTGGCAAGAACATACCAACCTGACTGAACATATTTGCAAACGTTACGGTAAATGAATCTTGTAACGTGAGTATTGTATCTTTATACATAGATCTCCTTTCTTGGAGCTTTTTATTAGTATACACAGATTTTTTGCGCGATTGAAAGGGTGAAAGGATGTGTAAGAAGACTTGCTGTTCTGCTAGGGTATAATACCCTTACCCAAAGACTGGGTGGCTGCTCCCCTCAAAAGGAGAGGAAAGTCCGGACAGCAGAGTGTAGGGTGCCTCATGAAAGTGAGGGCATTTGGCGAAAGCCAAATGACAGCTAGAGCAACAGTGACGAACCGAGGTCATGCTCGGGTGAAACGGGCAATCCTCCCCGCTGCAACCGCCGACATTCACCATAATGGAAACACTCCCTTTCTCGGTGAAGATGATGCGGGCCTAGAGAAATAGTCATCGCTCCGCAAGGAGTACAGAATCCGGCTTATAGGTCTTTGGGTATTTTTAATGGAGGTATGATTATTTCAAATTTTGCAGGGTGCATTTTTCCCAAAAACGAATGATCTCATCTGTGTTTGGAATTGTTGCGCCAATTCTATGCAAAAAAGCTCCAATGCTCTCATCAGAAACATCCCCAATGAGTGGTCGATAACCATAAGAAACAAACTCTTTCCATTTATCTGATTTTGAGGTTCGTTCCCAGGATTTGTCAAAATCATACTATTCGGGCATGCGAACAGCATTTTTCCCCGTTTCATAAATCCTTATATTTACCCAACAAATGAGAAGTTTGCTTGAAGAAGTAAAAGAAGAACTTCCTGAAGGCTACATGGAAGGTGATCTTGCGGGTGCAGCAAACCCCTTGTTGATAGAAGTTAGAGCAAAATTAGAAGAAGTGAAGCGAATTTCTTAATTTTATTACTTGCTTTGTATTTCCTCGTGATCCAGCGTTCGTAACGGATTTTTTCCTTGAAAAAACTCGCGCACAATGGCGCGGATAAACAGGAACGATGGAATCGCAAGCACAGCGCCCTGAACTCCACCGAGTCGAAGTCCTGCGGCCAGCGCAAGAATCGCAATCAACGGACTAATGTTGACTGCAGATGCCATCACGCGTGGAACAATCAAGTTATTTTCCAGCTGTTGAATCAAAATATATAAAAACATCACTGCAAGTGCCATTGCGGGAGAAATAGAGAAGAACGCTAAAATAATTGATGGGACAGCAGAAATTGTTGGTCCAATATTCGGCACTGCCTCTAATACTCCAGCAATGATTGCAAGCGGAAGCGCATATGGAATACCCAACACGACGAGTCCACAGTATGTCATTACGCCAATGATGGTCATGAGTAACAACTCGCCACGCACCCAACCTCCCAGCTCAAATTCGAGTCGGTCAATAAAGTGTTGCGCGCGTTTTTCTGCATCGGTTTTGCCAAAAATCCACTCCATGTAGTGATGAAGGCGATCGCGCTCAATCAAAATGTAATATGAAATCATGAGGAAAGTGAACACGACCAAGAATCCTGAAAAGGTGCTAAACACCGCATTCATGATAGAAGGAAGTGATGTGCCGATGCGCGCCACAATTCCGTTATAGTCCTGAATGGTTTGTTGCAGTTGTGCGAGCTCAAATGAATCGGGAAGTTGTGGGAGATGAAGTTTGCCCACAAGGATTGCAGATTCGCGAATGAGTGGGGGAAGCACATATGAAAAAACGCTTCCAATCAAACTAAACAAGATGGCGTACAACGTCAAAATTGCGAGTGAACGAGGGAAACGCAACTTTTTTTGAAGCCAGGAAACGAGTGGGTTGAGCGCTGAGGCAAAGATCATCGACAAGAAAAAAAGAACAAGCAAGTCGCGCAGTTGATGAAGAAGATATGCGCCAAGCAAAATGACAAATGCGTAAAGAATTGATTTTTGTGAGATTTCAATGCGTTGCATATACGCTATCGTACCAGGATTGCACGGCATTTTCTACTTTGTTGTGCAACTCATGATCGAGCGCATCAAACCATCGAATGTTCGGATTTTTCTTAAACCATGTGAGTTGTCGTTTTGCATACTGCAACTCATGCAGCGCCCACTGTTGGATGCATTGTTCTTTTGAGATGTTCTTTTCGATGTATGCGCGAACTTCCTGATATCCGGTTGCGGAAAATGCAGGTTTTGACCAATCGCTATATGCAGTCATTAGTGCAGAAGTTTCTTCAATCATGCCGTATGCAAAGCGATCCTGAACGCGTTGGACAATGCGTTTCTCTAATGTTTCAAGCGGAAGGGAAAGACCAATCCATAATGCATTACGTTCGCGCACGAGTGTTTGTGGTGGCGTTTCACTTTTTGCTGAAGCCACTTCTAATGCGCGAATGAGTCGTCGTGGGTTGTTGCGATCCGAGTTGTTCATGTGCTTGAATCGCTCAGCATTTTTTTCTTGTAATTGGTGTTGAAGTTGCGGCAAAGTGAGTTGTTCAAGTTCATGCCGCAATGCTGGATTCTGATGAATGTGTATGGATGCATATTTTCCGAGTAAAGCATCGCAATACATCCCTGTTCCTCCCACAATGATCGGCATTTTTTTTTCATCCCATGCGTGTTGAATGTGTGATGTGGCTGCCTGTACGTAATGTGAAACACTCCAATCTTCATTGGGAAACACTTCGTTTTGCATGTATACCTGAGTGCCGTTTGATGGGAGATCTTTTCCTGTTCCAATATCCATTCCTTTATACACTTGCCGTGAATCAGCGGAAATGACCGTAGATGAAATGTGCTGAGAAAGTGACACAGCAAGATTTGTTTTTCCTGTTGCGGTTTGTCCCACAATAAAAAGAATTGGCTTTACCATACGTTAGACAACTTTCGGTCGATTGGTGAGATTGTCTTTATTAATGATTTTATCCAATACTTCCCATCGCTTCTTTTTGACAATGTACGGAATATCATCTTTGTAAATGCGCCACGCTGCAGTGCCTGGGCGGGGAGAGTACATGGCAACGAATCCAACTTTCCAGTCCATTTTTTGCGCAAGATCAACCGTTTCTTCAAAATCCTGATCAGTTTCACCTGGAAAGCCAACAATGATGTCTGTGCCAATAATCACGTCGGGAACTTTTGCTTTTAATTTTTCCACCACTGCCGTGTAACTTTCTCGCGTATACCCGCGATTCATTTTATACAACACGGCATTGCTTCCGGATTGAATGGGCAAGTGAACGAATCGATCAATTTTTGTGTTACGAGCAATCTCATCAATCAGCTCATCGTGAAAGTCCCAAGGATTGCTGGTTAAAAAACGAATTTTCTGAATTTCAGGAATCGCACTAATATCTTGCAACAACTGTACAAAAGGCGGAGTGTTTGATGGTGTTAAGTATTGCGATTGATTCGTTGGTAAATCCTCACGCTTAAATTCATGATCTTTGTTGAGCAGTAATTTACGAAATCCAATACCAACTTTTTCAAGTCCCCAGGAGTTCACATTTTGTCCAAGCAATGTGACTTCTGTGTACCCTTCTGCCGCGAGTTTTTTTACCTCGTTCATGATGTCTTCTTTTGCGCGTGATTGTTCGCGGCCGCGAGAGTAGGGGACAATGCAGTACGCACAGAATGAGTTACACCCTGCGGAGATGGGAATCCATGCGTGCTTTTTATCTTTACGTACAACTGCAGAGTTAAACCCAACTTCATTGATGGGTAAAATTTCATCTAAATCCGGAATCATTTCATACAGTTTTTTATCGCCGTGATGTGTCATGCAGCCAGTCAAAATGATCTTTGGCTTTTGCTTTTTTTGTTGTTCAAACCATCGCGCCATGTCAAAAATAAGTGAGCGCGCGCGATGTTCCGCGCGTTCGCGAATCGCACACGTGTTTACCACGATTTCATCGGCGGTTTTCCAAGAGTCTGCCTCGGTATAACCACGTGCTTCATAGTCGCCCGCAACGCGTTCAGAATCTGATTTATTTGATTGACACCCAAAGGTGTGGAGAAAGTACGAAGGCATATCTGGTGAATTGTACCATTTTATAGTAGCTTGTTCTGTTGTTCCAATGGGGAGATTTTCTTAAAAGCAGTCCCTGTTACTTCGTTCAAATCATATCCCTCATCGCGCAATGTTCTCCAAAAATCAAAATGATGTTCCATAATATAGCTACAAATGAGCTTTCTTGCTTGGAGTTTAGAAGCAAGTTCTTCCATCATTTTTCTCATTTGAGTAGCAATGCCAATTCCTTTTTTTGTTACAACGATGTTTATCCATTCAAACTCTTTTGTCACTGGATCCCAAGTAAATTCACAAATCGGCATTTTCCCATTTGAGATAATGCTGGTGAAAAAAGAAAGATGATGATATTGTGCAAAGTATCGCTCTTTAAGAGTTTTTATGCAGAGAACTCCAACAATTTTTGTCGAGTATTTTTTTAATACCTCTTCTAATGTATGACGATATATGACGAGTTGTTTTTGACGCCATTCTCTATTTTCCACATCTGGTTGACAAGAAGTTTTTTCCAATATCATACAAGCATTGTATCAACTAGAAGCAGAAGTATATGTTTTCAGCGACATATCCCAGGCCTTGAGCGCAAGTGCAAAGAGTACAACGCTTATCACGCAAGACACAATAAACATGAACGGCGTTCCAAGTCCAAGGAGTGCTTTTGCGGGAGTGGTCATCATCACACCAACAGGAATGACAAATGTAATAAATGAACGGAATGGCTCTTTGTAGATATCAGTAGGGAATCGCGCCATTTGCGAAAGATCACGATAAAACATGATCGTGTTATCTACTTCTGTAGAAATGATGCCAACACATAACACAAGAATGTGAAATGAAATTGAGATAAGAAGTCCGTTGCACAAAAAGAAAAGATACAAAAATATATGTTGAATATCTAAAACAGGAACATTTTGCACAATGTACCACACAGAAAATGTGGTCAGTGGGATAAAGAGCAAAATATCGTTAAAATCAGGCGACCCTGCTAAAGATCGGAACAATGGACTCACTGGGCGACACAAAAAGAAATCAAACTCACCACTTCTCACTTTACCGCTTAATGAATATACGCCACGTAAAAACATTTGTGATATGAGATCAATAAAGTTGAACGTTAAAAAGAAAATAAGCACTTCATTGATGGTGTATCCCGCCAAACTGTTTGTGTTGTTTTTTAACAAAAGCAAAATGATGATGAATGAAAAGAATCGAATAATCTTTCCAACAAAGAAAAAAACCATAGAAAGGTGTGTTGAAAGTTGAAATAACAACTCATACTTTGCAAAAAGTGACCACAGTTTAATGTATCGAAGTATCGTATTCATCGTCCGTCAGCTCCATATCCTTTAATTGCGCGCGACCACATCCATGAAGTAAGTATGCCAAACGCCAAAATCCATCCTAAAAGTGCGCCAAATCCAGTAACAATTTGGCTGAAAGAAAGTTGTTCGAGCCATACTTTTGCGGGAAAAAAGATAAGGTAGGGGAATGGGGTGTATGAGAGCACATCAACAAGTTGTTTTGGGTAAATATCTAAAGGAAACGTGCTTCCAGAAAGAAAAAACATAATGATAAAAAATAAAAAGCGAGGAGCCCACACATCTGGAACCCAGAATGCCATAAACCCAAACAGCATGTTGATAAAAAAGTAGAGCAAAACTCCCCCACCGATTGCAAAAAACGCGAGAAGGATGGTATGAATATGTGTTGAAATAGCAAGCTGTGGACGATATATCAAAAATAATGTGAACAACTCAACGCACGAAAATATCGCATTTTGCGCTTTATTCGCAATATCACGACTAAACCAGTACACAAAAAAATGTACAGGTTTGAGTAAGTACAACGATAAGTCCCCCGATGTAATCACATCTGGCACTTCTATAGTGCGCGATGAAAGAACAATAAACCCGGCAATGTTTGATATAAAAATATATGTGAGCATGTGTGCTTGGTCGTATCCAAACACATTGGAGGAAGCTGCAAATATTGATTGCCATAAGGAAATTGCAATCACAATACTCATCACTTGTCGCAATCGCCACATCCAAAAACTTAATGGATACGCAAACCCATTCATCCATGTTGCAGAAACGACACGTGCGTACTTATTGAGTTTATTTTGTAGTTTGGAAAACATCACGGATGATTGCCTCAATTGGCGGTTCTTCTATGGTGATATCGGCAACAGGAAGTGTTTGTAAAAGTTTTGCCGCACGCTCTGATGCCTCTTTGCGCGGAACCAAAATAGTGGCTTGTGGGTGTTCGTATGATTTTATTTCTCCAATAGCTTCCAGTTTTTTACGTGGCACATCTTCCGACAACACAATAGAAAGAATTCTATTTCTTGCGTGTTTATCAATAATTCCTTGCAATTCCCCATCAAAAAGTTTTTTTCCGTGATCAATAATCACCACACGCTTGCAAAGCTCTTTCACATCTTCCATGTAATGACTTGTCAAAATAATGGTTGCACCAAACTCTTTGTTATAGCTTTTGATAAAGTCGCGCATCACTTTTTGCATCATGACATCCAAACCAATAGTTGGTTCATCGAGAAACAACACTTTTGGATTGTGCAAAAGCGCAGCAATGAGTTCGCATTTCATGCGCTGTCCAAGTGAGAGCTTACGCACTTGAACGTTTAACACATCGCGCACATCCAAAAGATCAACAAGTTTATCAAGTGTTTCTTGAAATTGTTTTTCTGGAATTTCGTAAATCGCTTTGTTTAATAAGAAGCTTTCAATTGCAGGCAAGTCCCACCACAATTGATTTTTTTGTCCCATAACAAGTGAAAACTGTTTTTGAAATGCAGCTTTTCTGTCCCATGGATTAAATCCCAATACAGAAACTGAACCTGATGTTGGATAGAGAAGTCCAGACAGTACTTTCAATGTAGTAGTTTTTCCTGCGCCGTTTGGACCAATGAACCCAATTAACTCCCCTTGTGCAATATCAAAACTCACATCGTCAACAGCTTTTATGGTTTCGTATGTTCTTGAAAACAACGCTTTGAGCGATCCACCTAGACCTGGTTGTTTTTTGTAGACTTTGTAGTGTTTTGTAAGATGTTGTACCGAAATAACGAGTTCATTCATAATGCTCCTGAATGCCCATTTTATCATTCTCCCCTATGAACTTGCACTGGTGTATTGGCGGAGTGCATAACGTAAAAAAATACGCGAAAGAAAAAAAAGGAAAAGTGTGGAACATGCAAACAACGCAAGTGTAAATGGGGAAATCGCATGTCGTATGATCAGTGTCGGTATTGCCCCTATTCCTGCAACCGGAAGAATATACAACGCAACCGCGCGCAAAGGCCCTTGGTAAATATCAAACGGATGTTTTCCTGCTTCGTACATCGACATAAACAATTCTTCAAGATTCCAAATGTTTTCAAACCAAAAACTTGCAGTTGCAAGCAGATAATATGCCGCATACATGCCAAGTATGCCGAGTATGCCAAATACGAACGCCAAACATGCAGTGAACAAAGAAATAGGATAATACTGTGTCGCGTACAACATGAGTACAACAAACATAAAAAAACCACGAATTGACCGGATCATATTGAGTTTTTGGCATGAGGTCATGAATTGAACATCGACGGGCTTGGTGAGTAAGAGATCAAGTTTTCCTAGTCGAATATTTTGACTAAAGTCGATAATACTTGGAGCAATAAATGTACGCAAAAATGTAGAGATAACGTAGTACACGAGGATGAGAAGAATAGCATCATGTATCGACCATCCCGCAATTTTTCCAGCTTGTCCGAATACCACAGTTGTGATGATGTATGTTGTGACTACCCACACAAATGAGAAGAGTACACTAAGTATGGTGTTGGTGCGATACTCAAGTTCTCGTTTGAGCGAGATGACAAGAAAATTGTGGAGGAGTGTGAGGTATCGTTTCATATCATTGCCCAAACGCCATGTAGGCGCGAGTCCCCCGTTTCCACATCCATTGCGTAAGGAATCCATACAACACAATCCATAACAAGGCAACACAAAATCCTTTTACCACTTCCCCACCAGAAACTTTATTCATCAGAATTTCTAACACAAAACTCATGTGGTAACGGAATGGCAAGTATTGATTAATGGTTTGAAGAAGTGGCGGCAAAAATGTGGTTGGCATGAGTTCTCCAGAAAAAAATGGAATGATGGTAAAGTACACATAATCCACAAATTGAATCTCGGTAAACCAAAACGCCAAAAGTCCAAGGCTATAGTTTAAAAGAAACGTAAGCGCAACAGCACAGAGCCCAGCGAGCGAAGCGAGCGTGATGTTTTGTATTCCAAGATGAAGTGGAGCGAGTTCAACGTTGTATGCAAGCATAACAAAAGCCAATATACCCGCACCTGTTCCATAAATGAGTACGCCAATTAATTTAAATGAAAGTTCCATCCCAATCCATGCCTTCAAATAGGAAACAGGACGTAAAATATAGGACATCACGCGCCCATCAATAATTTGATTGGCAACAGGATGAAGAATATACCACCCCAGCACCATATCAAGCACTAAAAAGAGCAAATAGTATGTGAGGAGTTCTGGTTTGGTGAACCCTGAAAACTGTGTGTTTTGTGCATTCAACCATACAAGAATTGCAACACCAATGTGAAAAAGGCCACCAAAAAAATACAACACAATAGCGCCTCTATACGAGGCTTGATCTTTCATGCTGACAACAAAAAATGACCACGCATCTTTCATATGTATTCCGTATCACAAAAAAACATCTTGAAACAGTATATCTCACGGGCAAACTATCTATGTCTGAACGAACGCACGAGCGAATAATGTACACGTGAACAAGAAACGCGAAAGCGTTTTACCACACGTTCTTTTTAAACGGCTTGCCAACGCGGAAGTTAACCACGCGATGACCTTTAATGGTTTGGCGATGTTCTTCTTTGCCAAATGGCACAACTTGCTTATCTTTCACTTTACCAAGATAAAAGGTTCCAAAGCCGGACAAGACAATTTTGTCTCCCTTTTTCAGACCGCGCATGACTTCGTCAAGAAAACTCTCAACAGCATCATTGGCAGCTTTTTTTGTAAGATGTGCTTTTTTTGCGACGATATCAATGAGATCTGATTTTGTCATACAGGCTCCTTTTTCTTTTTTGTATGTTCAGCGTAGCGATTTTTTGCGAATAAATCAAGCCTCTTTGACAAGATGTGTTATTTTGCAACATCAACGCCGCGTGTTTCACGAATCACGGTGACAGTTACCGTTCCTGGATACGTCAATTCTTCCTCTACACGCTCTTTGATTTTGTGTGCGAGAACAATGGTGTCTTCGTCATTTGATTTTTCTGGATTCAAAATGACGCGTACCTCACGTCCTGCTTGAATTGCATAAGCTTCACGCACCTGCTCGTGTGATTTTGCAATAGTCTCAAGTGTGGTAAGTCGTTTCACATACTCATCATAGTTTTCATATCGAGCTCCTGGTCGAGCGCCTGAAATGGCATCGGCAACATACACAAGCACAGATTCATTTGAGGTGAATGGAACATCCTCGTGATGTTGTTCCACACAGTCAATCACCACTTGTGGAATACGATATTTTTTCAAGAGATTGACGCCAACCTCAACATGGCTTCCTTCTTCTTCTGTAACAACTTTTCCAATGTCGTGCAATAGACATCCAAGTTTGACGACCTCAACATTTGCACCAACCTCTTTTGCAAGTGCAATACCAATTTTGGTTTCCTCAAGTGTGTGTGCAATCAAGTTCTGGCCATATGAGAAGCGGTACTTAAAGCGACCAAGAATTTGCATAAGATCTGCTGGCAAGTTGTAGACGCCAACGGCGTGACACAAACGCTTTCCTTCTTCAAATGTGATTTTTTGGATTTCTGAGGTGACTTTTGCAACCGTTTCATCTATGCGTGTTGGTTGAATACGCCCGTCTTTAATGAGTCGCTCAAGCGTAATGCGTGCAATCTCTCTTCGGACAGGGTCAAATGAAGACAAACGGACTTGCCCTGGTTGATCATCAAGATCAACATCAACGCCAGTAGCAAGTTCAAATGCACGGATGTTGCGTCCATCTTTTCCAATGATTCTTCCTTTTACTTCATCATCTGGAATTTTGACGACAGACACGGTGTATTCCGCAACGTAATCGGTTGCACCATGCTTCATAGCATCAATCAAAATTTCACGTGCTTTGTCATCTGCTTCCTCTTTTGCTTTTGTTTCAGCGGCTTGAATGAGTTGCGCAGAATCCTTACTTAAATCTTTTTCAAGATTTTCTAAGACTTGCTGTTTTGCTTGTTCACGAGTTAGACCTGCAACGTGTTCAAGTTTTTTGATGAGTTGTTGGCGAAGATCCTCAAGTTCTTGATGTGTTTTTTCAAGTTGTGCCCTTTTGTTTGAAAGTTCTTTATCGCGGTCATCAAGAAGACGAAGGCGTGCGTCAATAGATGCAAGTTTCTGATCTAATGAACGCTCCTTATCATTGATTTCTTGACGAATTGCGCGTGCCTCGCGTTCTGCTTTTTCACGGATGGCGAGCGCTTCATCTTTTGCTTCCACAATGATTTCGCGTGCACGTGCTTGCGCTTCACGAATAGCAGTTTCGTCCACAACTGGCTTAACTGGTTGAACATGTTGTGTTTTTTGTGGTACCTGAGGGATGACACCTTTTTTCGGTTGATGCTGTTGGTGTGCTGGTTTGATAGGGATAGGTTGTGGAATTTTATGTGTTTGTTGACCACTTGCCTTTGGCTGTGAGAACAGCCCCGAGATTGTTCCAAAGAATGACATAAATACTCCTTTATACATTTCACAAGTTGCTTGGAACAATACAGAAAAACGCCGAGGTAGATCGGTTAGTTATGTTTCGGTGATGCGTCTGGTAAATAAGTCATAGACGAATAATGCCGATAATTCTATGTATGTTCAAAGCCCCTGCATTGTACTGTATGGAGGAGTATGCGTCAATCTAAAGAAAGGTGCTATTCATCAATCTTTTCTTTTACATCACGGGGGACATTTCCGAGCTTTACCTTCTCACGAATTGCTGCCTCAAGCTCCTGCATGAGTTTCGGATTATTCTCAAGTTCTGCTTTGAGTGCTTCGCGGCCTTGTGCAAGCACTTGTCCTTTATACTTAAAGAAACTTCCTGCCTTCTCCACAATGGAAAGTTCTGAAGCAACATCAACGACGCTTCCCGATTTTGAGATTCCACCTTTATTCATAATGTCAAACTCTGCAGTGCGAAATGGTGGCGCAACTTTGTTTTTCACGATTTTTGCGCGATGCCTACCTCCAACAATCACATCCCCATCTTGAATATTGCCAATTTTGCGCATATCAATACGCACAGATGAATAAAACTTGAGCGCTTGCCCCCCTGTGGTAGTTTCTGGGTTCCCAAACATGACACCAATTTTCATGCGTAGTTGGTTGGTAAAAATGAGAAGTGTTTTTGATTTATTGATTGCGGCAGTGATTTTTCTTAAAGCTTGAGACATGAGACGTGCTTGCATACCCATGACTGCATCGCCCATATCACCTTCAAGTTCTGCTTTTGGAACAAGTGCGGCAACGGAATCTACTACGATGACATCTACTCCACCAGAGCGGATGAGTGTTTCAGTAATCTCTAATGCTTGTTCTCCACTGTCTGGTTGAGAAATAAGGAGTTCATTTAAGTTGACACCAATACCCTCTGCACGTTGTGGATCTAAGGCGTGTTCGGCATCAATAAATGCTGCTGTTCCGCCTTTTTTTTGTACCTCTGCAATAACATGTAGACAGACTGTTGTTTTCCCAGATGCTTCTGGGCCGTAAATTTCCACAACACGTCCGCGCGGAAGCCCACCAATACCAAGTGCGAGATCGAGCGCAACAGAACCTGTGGAAACAACGGGAATAAGCTCCTGGTTCTGAAGTCTTTCGCCAAGGCGCATAATCGAGCCCTTACCGTATGTTTTATCAATTTGTTGCATGGCAATAGCCACGGCCTGCAATCGTTGTGATTTTACCGATGTTGTTTCTGATTGGTCTTTGGGTTCTTTGGCAGGTTGTGTTGGTTTTTGTTGCGCCATGCGCCTCCTTTGGTATGAGTATTATTTTTGTTTGCGCTTGTTTTGACGATCTTCTTCGCGAGAAAAAAAATAGATTGTGAGAAGAATGCCAGGAACCGTGAGTCCCACAAATACATAAAAACTATCAATCATGTGAAGACTTCCTTTCTAGCCGGAAGGCAGCGGCTAAAAAAACGATAACAAGCCCAAAACTGATGATAGCATATATAAATTGCTTATTCAGAACGCTTGCAATGAATGCTGTGCCATAAGTGATTTTACTCAGATCAAGAAGATAATGAATTGTTGTTTTTCGTTGAAATGTAAAGGGATTCATAACAAATACTATACTTGCCAATTCTTACAAAATTCTAACAATTTCAAAACTCATATTTTTCGAGGAAAAACTCGTTTGAGGAATAGATTTTTGAGGTTTTTTCAGTTGAGCAAAAAGAATCAAAAGAGGTGGTAGAATGCGAGGGCACTGAAAACGCTACGGGGTGTAGCATAATGGTAGTGTTCGCGGCTGGGGGTCGTGAGGCCCGAGTTCGATTCTCGGCACCCCGACAAGATCAAAAAGAGAGAGATAATATGGAAAGAAAAATAAGAGCAATTCTGTTCGATATGAATGGCATCATCATTGATGATGAACATATTCATGAAATGGCTTTTAAGGAATCGGTAAAACCTTACGGAATTATTCTTACCCACGAAGATTATTTGGAATGTTGTGCAGGAAAAACTGACAAAGCGGGATATGAGTCAATTTCTTTAAAATTTAGCAAAACGCTTCCTATTGACGATCTGCTTCATCAAAAAAGTATGCAGTATCTGTCATTATTTCCTGCTAATAAAAAATCATATCTTGGGGTGATAGAGCTTATTCATTTTTTGTCAGAGCATTACATTTTGGCATTGACTTCGAGTTCTTCAAGACAAGAAGTAGATTTAATTACTTCAGAATTTGGAATACAGCGTGATTTTGTTACAACAATTTCAGGTAATGATGTCTTAAAAGGGAAACCTAATCCAGAGCCATATGTACTTACCGCAAAGAAAATAGGTGTGCAACCAAATGAGTGTGTGGTGATTGAAGATTCAAAAAGTGGGGTTATTTCAGCAAAAGCTGCTGGATGTTATTGCATTGGGGTAACAACAACGCATACTCAAGAAGATTTGAAACAATCTGATGTGGTAGTTGCAGATTTTGCTTCCATAACACTTGAACGTATTGAATCACTTATAAAGTAGTTTTCCCTTGCTTTCCCCCTTCCTCTGCTGTACAACTGTGCTCATGCCAACGTTTGGGAAAAAAGGCGCTTCAGTCAAGGCTATGCAAGAGGCGCATCACACTGCATTTCATAATGCGTACACGCAACTTAATGCAGAGCAAAAAACTGCAGTAGATACCATTGAAGGTCCAGTGCTTGTACTTGCGGGTCCGGGCACAGGAAAAACGCAAGTATTGGCGATGCGTGTTGCCAATATTTTGCAAAAAACAGATGCCGCCCCTCACAACATTCTTGCCCTCACATTTACAGAGTCGGCAGTCAAAGCAATGCGAAAACGCCTCATCTCTATCATTGGTGAGGAGGCGTACTATATTACGATCTCCACATTTCATGCGTTTTGTTCTGACGTCATTCAGTCATACCCTGAGTACTTTCCATTTTCTCGCCAAGCCGAGCCGCTGTCTGATTTAGAGCGATACCTCATTGTTGAGTCCATTATTGATGCTCAGCCATTTCAGTTCATTAAACCCATCAACAGTCCAAGTTTTTACGTGAAGGATTGTATTCGCGCCATACAAGAGCTTAAGCGTGAGGGGATTTCTCCAGATGCGTATCGTGTATTGATTGAGCATCAGGAAGAGCGTATACAGTCGGATGACTACACCCCAGCGCAAAAAAAAGTAGAAGAAAAATCGCTGGAAAAAAACAGAGAACTTTTGCAAGTGTATGTGCTATACCAACACGAACTACGGGAGCGCGGAAAATACGATTATGAAGATATGATTTCTTCGGTGTGTGAAGCATTTGAAAAAAATGAAACATTGCTGCAAACCTATCAAGAGCATGTGCAGTACATTTTGGTCGATGAGTTTCAGGATGCAAACGCCGCGCAAAACAATGTGTTGCGCGCATTATGTTCATTTTGGGGAGAGAATGCAAACCTATTTGTTGTGGGTGATGCAGATCAAAGTTTGTATCGATTCCAAGGCGCATCCATTGAAAATAGTATGCAGTTTGTGCAGGAATATCCTCAAGCAAAACGCATCATGCTTCGCACAAACTATCGTTCCACACAGCCTATTTTAGATGCCGCTGCACACAGTATTGCGCATAATACATTTTCCAATGAAACGGTACTCGCGCACCACACATCAAAATCAAAAAAAGAAAAACGCACAACACTCACTTCAATACATCAAAGTGCGAGTTCGCCGATTCAAATTGTTCCATGTTCATCAGAAACAACAGAAACGCTCTACATTGTTGAACAGATTGCCAAACTTATTTTTGATGGCGTTCCGGCACATGAAATTGCAATCATCTATAGAAACAATGCTGAGAGCACCGCATTTGAGGATGCGCTTTCCAAATGGAACATTCCGTTTGAGATCGATCATGGCGCAAACGTGTTGGAGACGCCGATTGTTCAACAGCTCATCTCGCTCTTTCGTGTGATTTTGAACATGCGCATACGTGAGGAAGATGTGGATTTGTTTACCGTTTTAAACTATGCGTGGGTCGATGTTGATGCGCTCGATATTCTCAAACTCTCACGTCTTGCCGCAACAAAGCATTGTTCCCTGTTTGATCTTTTATTGTCTGATGCGCATGACAAACATCTTACGCATCCAGCCAAACTTCATGCGTTTGTGCAAAAACTTCAGGAGTGGTCCACAAAAGATGCAGAGCTCACGCTTCCACAATGGTTTGAGACAGTGCTCAATGAAAGTGGTTTTTTGGCATACGTTATGTCGGGTGATACCGCGGTCACTCAGCTGAATAAAATTCAGTCGTTGTTTCGTGAAGTGAAGCAGATGGCATCGGCAAATCATGAACTTCATTTGCGAGAATTTTTGCGCTCGCTTTCTATTATGCAAGATCACCACATTGCCATACATGAGGACGACGTTAATGTGACGCGAAACGTGGTGAAGTTGACTACCGCACATAGCGCAAAAGGATTGGAGTGGTCGCATGTCTTTCTTGTGCGTGTGGTAGATGGGAAGTGGGGAAACAACAGCGTGCGTACGTTGTTAAAACTTCCCGATGGAGTACTGAAGTATGCATCGGACAAAGATAAGGAAAAAAATGAAGATGAGCGCAGACTTTTTTATGTCGCGCTCACGCGTGCAAAAATGCAGGTGACGATTTCATATGCGCAAACGCGATCAGAAGGGAATAGAGCAAAAGAGTTAACGCGCTCCATGTTCATTGAAGAAATTCCAGAGTCATTGCGTGAGACGGTTGATGTTACGGAGTTTGAATCGCACATCACTCCCCTTCTGCAAAGACTTCTGACTTCCCCATCGCATCCTGTAGTTGGAGTAACTGAGCAAGAATGGCTTCAAGGTCTATTAGATGATTTTGTGCTCACGCCAACAGCACTTAATACATATATGGAGTGTGCGTACAAGTTTAAGTTAAATGTATTGGTCAAAGTTCCGCGTGCAAAGCAAGATTATTTGGCTCTAGGTACGGCGGTGCATCGCGCATTAGAAATGTTGTTTCGATGGATTCTTGAACATGAAGAAGTTCCGCCAAAAGAGTACGTGATACTTCAATTCGAGAAAGCGCTCAAAAAAGAGGTGCTGGTGCCAAAAGATGAAGAAGCGCGATTAAAGCAGGGTTCACTCATGCTGTCTTCATACTATGACTTCTACAAAGATGAGATGAAAAAGCCGCTCTTTTTAGAGAAGTTTTTTGGGTATGGATCGCATATCTACTTGGACGATATTCGTATTGGTGGTCGCATAGATAAAATTGAATGGGTTGATGCAAAGGCAAAAACTGTTGCAGTGATTGATTACAAAACAGGTGCACCAAAAACGCGCAACGAGATTGAAGGAAAAACAGCTTCAAGTAACGGAAATTACAAACGCCAGCTTTTATTTTATAAATTGATTGCAGATTTGGATAAAACCTTTGGATTACATGTTGTTGAAGGTGTGTTTGATTTTATTGAACAAGAAAAAAATGGAAAGTTCCGCAAAGAAGGTTTTACCCTCATGAAAGAGGAGTTGGAAGAACTTCGCACCGTGATCAAAGATGTGATGAAAGAGGTGCGCGCATTTCATTTTCCTCGCACAACGCGTGTTGATGTTTGTAAGGATTGCGACTTTCTTCTTCACTGTTGGCCGGATGGCTTGCCAAAAGTGCGTGGAGAGCAAATGAAGCTTGTTGAGTCTTAAGCTATTTCCACCCCTGAAACGCAAAATATACCGCATTCGCAAATTCAGTTGAGACTGGCAATCCGCTTATATACGGATAAAACACTGCAAACCAGGCAATTGCGGCACACACAACGCAGACGCTCGTAATGCGAAGCACAATGTGTGGTGACTTCCACAATACCCATGTTCCCCAACCCAGCGCGATGCATAACAAAGGAACGGCAGGAGCGTAGTGATAGAAAAACATAATGCGTGGAGAAAAAACCCACAGCATCCAGACAGATCCATAGGATGAAAAGAGAAACCATTTCCACCATGCAAATTTATGAATGCATCGTGCAAAAATATACAGAAGACACAATAATCCACCAATAAAAATAACTGGATTTCCTGCGTTATAGATATTTCCAACAGCGTGCTCATCAACATACTGCACTGAGTACCACACAGGACGAAGATCAAAGACCCACTGAAGAGGAGTTGATTGATAGGTGTGTGTTGCAGTGAGGTGTGTTTGGTAATACCAAATTTGTTTGTGCAGTTCAACAAATTGATCAACGCTATGTCCTTGCAGCCAAAACTGTCCATATGACAGTACATAAAGAAGTGTGGGGATAAAAATCCATGCGACAACCATTTTGAGTAACATGCGAAGAGGGGGAAGTTTCCACGCTTTGATTGATGAAAGCGCTTGATCTGCTCCAAACGCTAACAACACAAACATGCCGCTCCATTTTGTGGAGACTGCAAGCCCCGCACATATTCCAGAAAAAAGAAGGTTACGTGAAACAGTACGCGGTTTCTCTGTTTTCATTCGCACATAAAAGATGAAAGCGAGCAGCATAAAAAACACAACGTGGATATCGTTCATTGCGATGCGCGATTGCGCAAAAAGCAGTCCATCAATGCTTGCAAAGAGTGCGGCAAGTTCGGCGATACGCCGCACTTTAGTCAAACGAAACGCCAACACATATGTTGCTGCAATCACTCCAAGTCCAAAAAGAACGGATGAAATGCGCCATCCAAAAGCATTTTCTCCAAACACAAGTATGCCCCCCGCTTGAAAAAGTTTTGCAATTGGAGGATGAAGCCATTCAATTGCAGTATCTGGTTCTGGCGCAGGGTGCCACCATTCGTATCCTGATGGATCATTGCGCGCGTACAGCTTTGCGGTAACAGCGTGGTACACCTCATCAAAATAATATGTGGGAGGTGTGGCGAGTCTATAGATGCGAAGTGCAAACGCCACACACAGCACAAAAAGCAAGAACTTGAGTGTAAAAAGCCACAAAATAGTGCGACGCATCATCTTCATGGTTTAATAATACACGTATGGGAAAGAAAGGCCAGATTCTAAAACACGTGATGTTTCTTCTGTTTTTTGTCGCGTGGTTTGCGTACTTTTATGTTCTTTGGCGAGATATGGTGGTGTTTGATGGTGCAGATCTTCGTGTTGGCGGTATTAATGTGTGGGGCGATTGGGCAATGCATTTTACGCAAGGAAGTTCATTTGCGTATCGATCGCTTTTCTTGACCCAACACCCATTGTTATTGGGCGCGCCATATGCCTACCCTTTTGCGGTCAATTGGATAAGTGGCGTTCTTGTGCGCATGGGGATGGAGTTTTTCTCAGCATTTGTGATCCCAAGTTTTGCATATAGTTTGTTTTTTGTCGTTGTGCTCACCTTTTTATTTTGGAAAATATTTCATTCGCGCGCAGTCGCAATGCTTGCGACAACGATATTTTTGTTAAATGGAGGATTGGGATGGTGGTGGTATGTGCAAGACTTGATAGCGTCGCCAAATTGGATCACAGCATTGCGATTTGCAAAGGAATACACACACCTGACCTCGGTTGGTATTCAGTGGATTAGTGTGATCACCAGCATGATTGTTCCTCAGCGATCATTTGTGTTTGGGTATTCATACGCACTACTCATTCTTTTGCTTGTGTTTCGGCATATTGAACGCGCGCGGCACGCATGGTCCATGAAATGGTTTATTGGATTTGGAGTTGTGTGCGGACTTATGCCAGTCATACATATGCATTCATTTATCATGTTGGCGATCATTTTTGGATGGTGGATGTTGTGGTCACTTGCAAGAAAAGAAGATGGCGGAAGACAACACGCACTCGCGTGTTGGATAGTGATGGGCTGTATAACGCTTCTCCTTGCATCCCCGTTATTTATTACGTTCTTCAGCCAGACTGTTGGTAAGGTTACTCGAGGAAGTTTTATTCAATGGTATCCCGGATGGTTTGTAAACAAAAACGCAGAGCATGCGGGTATGGATTGGTCATGGTGGTGGTTTTTAAACTGGGGGATCACGCTGCCTGTTGGGATTGTGGGGTGGAGTATTGCGACTCGCAAACTGCAGGTTATCACACTTCCCTTTTTTATGATGTTTGTTTTACTCAACCTATTTTTATTTCAACCGTATGTGTGGGATAACACGAAAGTATTGGTGTGGGCATCTTTAGGTGTGTCTAGTATGGCGGCGTATACGGTATGGAAACTTTGGCAGAAACATATTGTGTTAAAAATTTGCGCGGGGCTTTTATTTTTGATCATGATTTTAGCTGGAACATTGGATGCATATGGGGCGCTGGATAAGCGAAAACATAACTGGAGCATGTATGAAGCGCAAGCACTCATTGCGGTGGATGCGTTTCGCCATCTTTCAAAGTCCGACGATGTTATTCTTGCCTCTGACTCGCACAACAATCCATTTATAAATCTTTCTGGTAGACAAGTGGTGATGGGATTTCGCGGATGGCTTTGGACGTATGGGTTTGATTATGGCCCAATTGAACAAGACGTGCTTACTATATTTTGTGGCGAGATGCACGCACAGGAGCTCCTCAAAAAGTACAACATAAAGTATGTGATTTTTGATGACAAAGTGCGCAATGAGTACAAAGGCAACGAAGAATACTTTTCAAGAAGATACCACAATGTATTAGAGAGTGGGCAGTATGTGGTGTATGAGATAAAATGAAAAACAAGAATAAAAGATAGAGTATTTCATATGACTAATGCTCATTATCATGAACATATTTTAATCCCTGAAAAAGAAAAAGGATTTGGTTTTTGTCTATTAAATGCCCTTACAGCAGCAGGCAAATCTGTTGGCGGTGTTATGGAGTGGATGCTGTATGAAGACGCAAAACGTGTTTTAGGAGAAGCTGGGTATGTTTTTCATGATGAAAGTAAGTTAGGTGTTGGTCCTACTGAAGTTCCTGGAAATGTCCCAATGATTATCATTTACGAAAGTAGGCCTCATAGATATCATGCTGAATATACGAAAGACTTTGGAGAAGTTTATACAAGAATAAAAAATATTATTGCCTATATTACTTTTCCAGGAAAATAATCACTTTATAATCTTTGCAAACTCCATAATGTCTAAACTTGCAGTACCTACACCAATTCCCGCCAACAAAGGTTCATGTAAAAATTGATCGCGTGTTTTATCGCTCACACTTCCTCCATAAATAACCGGAACATCAAACTCAAATGCCTCATGAATTTTTTGCACAGATTGGCGTACATGATTCAGATCTTCAACTTCACCTGTTCCAATGTGTCCAACAGTCTCATAGAGCACAACAACTTTCTTGCGTGCTTCTGGTGAAAGAGATGCAGTTTGAGGAACAATATCTTCTTCACGCAAACACACAATAGGTGTTATCTCTACCTCAACAGCAAGATCAACTTTGTTTGCAATTTCTTGCACGGTTTCATGAAAGTAGCGTCGTCTTTCGCTGTGCCCCAATAGTGCGTATTTCACACCCAAACCCTCTATGTTGCGTGTGCTTATTGCTCCCGTGTATGCGCCAGCAGGAAATTGGCTGATGTCCTGTATACACAACTGAAATGGAAACGATCCTTTATCAATCACATAATGAAGCGGAGCAAGAAACACAGAAGGCGGACTCACGATAACGGTGTATGGCGTGTTCATGCTCATGGTTCCAACGGCGGTGATCCACTGCACTGCCTCATCGACCGTTTTGTTTGATTTCCAGTTCGCGAGAATGATTTTTTGTCCGTGTGTTTGCATAAAAGTATGATAGCATGAAGCGCATGGTTTCCGATCTTTTGGATGCATTAAATGAAGAGCAACGCCAAGCGGCGATGCATGACGCTGGCCCTGCAATGGTGCTAGCGGGTGCGGGGTCGGGAAAAACGCGCGTCCTTACTACACGCGTGGCGTACTTGATGGCAGAAAAGCATGTGGATCCGTCCTCAATTCTTTTAGTGACGTTTACAAATAAAGCTGCGGGTGAGATGACCGAGCGTGTGTATAAAAGCACCGGAAAACGTCTTCAATTTTCTGGAACATTTCATCGATTGTGCGCAAAAATTCTTCGCATTGATGGGCATTACATTGGTATTCCGCCGAGTTTTGTGATCTATGATGGAGATGACCAACTCGATCTTGTGAAATCGATCTTAAAATCGCTGAAGATTTCAACAAAAGAAGCAAATCCTCGCGCCATTTTGGGGATGATCTCGAACGCAAAAAATGAACTCATTACTCCGCATGAGTATTGGGATGTTGCGCGTGGCAAGTATCAAGAAATGACTGCAAAAGTGTACGAACAGTATGAGAAGAAACTCAAAGAACATAATGCGGTTGATTTTGATAATCTTTTGAATAAAACTGTGGAGTTGTTTCAACAGCATCCTCGCGTGCTTGAAAAATACCAAAACCAATTTGATCACGTGCTGGTTGATGAGTATCAGGATGTGAATCGCGCGCAGTACATGCTTACAAAAATGCTTGCTGCACCAGAAAATAACATGTTTGTGGTGGGAGATTTTGGGCAAGCAATCTATGCGTTCCGTGGTGCGGATTATCGCAACATGTTGTTGTTAAAAAAAGATTTCCCAAATATTGCAGAATACAAATTGGAGCGTAACTATAGATCATCGCAAAATATTTTGGATGCCGCATCGTCTGTGATAAAAAACAACACCTCGCATCCCGTGCTTGCGTTGTGGACAGAGAGAGGATCTGAAGAAAAAGTAGTGTTGTATGAAGCGGAAAGTGATCGAGAAGAAACGGCATTTGTGATTCAGAATATCCAGGATGCCATGCGGACGCATAGTTTGTCAGATATTGCGGTGTTGTATAGAACAAACGCGCAGTCTCGCGGTTTAGAGGATGCGTGCATTCGTGCGAGCATTCCATACAAACTTGTTGGTGGCGTGCGATTCTATGCGCGTAAAGAAATCAAAGATGTGTTGGCGTACTTGCGCGTATTCTTGAATCGAAACGATGAGGTCGCCCGCGACCGATTAGAAAAACTTGGTAAACGTAAACTTGACGCGTACATGCGCTGGCTTGAATCCGCGCATCAAGTAGAAACTTCTCCGCTTGCTATTTTGGATCTTATTTTAGAGACCACAAAGTATCCAGAAGCGTATGACCCTGAAATTGAGGAAGACGCAGGAAGGCTTGAAAACATCCAAGAGTTTCGATCGGTGGCAAGTGAGTTTTCATCGCTTACCGAGCTTTTGGAAAATGTGTCGCTTGTGGAAAATGACACCGTTGGTGAAACAACGACCGCGACATCATCTGCGCAACCCTCAATTACCTTGATGAGTTTGCATGCGGCAAAAGGGTTGGAGTTTTCGGTGGTGTTTATTGTTGGCATGGAGGAGGGGTTGTTCCCGCATAGTCGCTCGCTCCTTGATAAGCATCAGCTAGAGGAAGAGCGTCGATTGTGTTATGTGGGGATTACGCGCGCAAAAGAGCGACTTTTTCTAACCTACACAAAGCGGCGATTGTTATACGGAACGGTAACAGGGTCTATTGTGAGCAGGTTTATTGCGGAGATTCCCTCACACGTGCTGGATAAAAAAGGTTTGGCACATTCTTACACGCAGTTTCAAGCCGAGCCAACGCGCCGTACAAAATTGTTTCACGATGAAAAGTTTGAACAGTTTTTGTCGGGCGATATTGATGCGGATGCATTGTTGTAGCATTTATTTTTGTTTAAAAATCGCATCCGCTCCCTTTGCTCCCACTCGACAGCATGATATCATGCCATCATGATTCTCATTCGTCCACTAGATACAAAAGAGCGACCGCTGTATAACGCAGTGGTGAAGCATCCGCTCCAGACTTGGGAGTGGGGAGATTTCAGAAGAAAAACGGGTGTAGAGGTTGAGCGATTCGGTGTGTTTGATGGAAACAAAATGACTGGTGGAATGCAGGTCACGTTTCATCCCATTCCACACACTTCATATACCGTGGGGTACTACCCTAAAGGCCCTATGCCAGATCAGGATCAGTTGCATGCGCTCAAAGATTTGGCGATGCGTAAAAAAGCATTGTTCATTAAACTTGAGCCCAATATAGCATCGCCGGTTGGGGTGCCGTCGGGGCATGAATCGATACAAAAATTTTTACTTGATCACAATGCAGCACCTGGTCGCCCTTTGTTCACAAAATACACATTTATCCTCGATCTCACGCCTTCGGAAGAAGTGTTGCTTGAACACATGAAGCCAAAAACTCGATACAACGTGCATCTTGCAGAGCGTCGCGGAGTAGAAATTGTGCAGGACGATTCAGATGAAGCGTTAGAGGAGTATCTTCGAATTTTGAAGGAAACAACAACGCGACAAGCATTTTATGCACATGGGCCGGAATACTTTAAAACCATGTGGCAAACATTAAAGCCGACAGGAATGATGCATATGTTTAGAGCGGTATATGAAGGAAAAACGCTTGTGGCGTGGATCGTGTTTGTACACAATAACGTGTTGTATTATCCATACGGCGCAAGCTCGAATGAACATCGTGAAGTGATGGCGAGTAACCTCATGATGTGGCGCGTGATTCAGTTTGGGAAAAAACTTGGATGCACAAGTTTTGATATGTGGGGAAGTCTAGGTCCAAATCCTGATGAAAAAAATGCATGGATTGGATTTCACAGATTTAAAGAGGGGTATGGTCCGGTGCTTACAGAGTTTGTGGGTTCGTATGATTTGGTGGTGTATGGTCCGCTGTACAAATTGTATACACTTGCTGAGCATGTGAGATGGAAAATATTACGCTTAAAAGCGGTATTGAGGATCTAATATGATACTTTGGGGGCAGGTTTTACTGTGGGTATTTGTGGGAAGCGTTCTCTCACTTGGTGGTGGAATTCTTTTAGCGCTTCGCAAAAAACCTTTTTCGCATGAGCAGTCTATGTTGGTTGTTTCGTTTGCGGCTGGCGTACTGTTATCAACCGCAATTCTTGACCTTATGCCGGAGGCGCTTGAACATTTTGAACAATTGGGCGCAACGGAATCGATGTGGTGGTGGGTACTTATAGGAACGGTGTCATTGTTCTTTTTAGAGAAATCACTTATTTGGTACCATCACCATCATGAGGAACACGCGCATCATCACGCTGTTCCCATCATGATTACGGTTGGCGATACGATACACAACATGATTGATGGAATGGTGATCGCTGCTTCGTTTTTAGCCGATCCTAAGCTTGGGGTTATTACTGCCCTTGCTGTTGCTGCGCACGAAATTCCACACGAAATGGGCGATTTTGGGGTGCTTTTAGCAAAAGGGTGGGGACGAGTGAAGACAATTTTCATGAATCTTTTGAGTGCGTGTTCATCATTTTTGGGCGCAATTCTTGTGCTAGTGCTTGGCGAGCGTGTTGAGGCTTCTGTTCCCATCCTTCTTGCGTTTACTTCGGGTGCATTTCTCTATCTTGCATGTTCTGATTTGATTCCAGAACTTCATCATGAGTGTGCTGGACATAAACATGAGCACAATGCGCTCCAGATGGTAATTTTTGCCGTAGGAGTGTTTGTGGTGTGGTGGCTAGTGCGTTTCCTCGAGTAGTAAGGTATCCAAATTGAACACATCTTTTCCTCGAGTGCCCCTCGAGAGAATTCGTCTTTTCCTCGAGTGCATGGTAAAATACACGCATGGAACATTCTCTTTCGTTACTCAAGTGTGAAGGATTATCTGTTTTGGTGCGACTTGACCTTGATCTTCCCGAAGTTCGCCGCAAACTTGATACCACTCGTCTTGAGGATGGCCTTGCAACACTTCGATACCTTATTGATCGTGGCGTAAAGAAAATCACGATCATTGCACATCGTGGTCGTCCTGAGGGTAAACGCGTCGCAAAACTTTCCATGAAACCGGTTGAAAAAGTGTTACTCGCACAACTTAAAGTTCCTAAAACTGTTGAAGTAAAAGTGTTGGAGAATTTGCGTTTTGATGCACGCGAAGAATCAGGGTCTGTGGCCTTTGCGCGTGAGTTGGCAAAGGGGCATCAAGCTTTTGTGAATGATGCATTTGCGTCCTCGCATCGCGAGCACACATCGATTACTTGTCTTCCAAAAGTGTTGCCGTCATACTTTGGCCTTCAGTTTGAAAAAGAATTACGAGGTCTTGCGCCAGCCGTAGTTGACGTTAAACGCCCTCTTTTGCTTGTGCTTGGTGGTGCAAAATTGGAAACAAAGCTTCCTATCATCAATGCAATGACGGAACGCGCAGATATTATTTGTGTTGGAGGAAAACTCGCGACAGAGCTTACAAACCATCCTATTGCAAATCGTCGGTTGATTGTTGGAAAACTTACGTCTGATGGAAAAGACATTGCTAAACCAACCATTGAGCAATTTGCGCGATTCATTTCTATGGCACAAACCATTGTGTGGAATGGTCCTATGGGCAAATTTGAGGATGCAAAATACAGAAATGGTACACGCGCAATTGCGCGTTTGTTATCCGCGGGTCGTGCATACACCATTGTTGGTGGAGGGGATACTGAGGCTGCACTTACTGTCATGAAGCTTGAAAAAGGGATTAAATTTATTTCTTCTGGTGGTGGCGCAATGTTGGATTATATTGCCTATGGGACACTTCCTGGGATTGAAGCGGTAAAGAAATCAGGATAATATAAAACACGCATACATCAATCTTTCTTTTTGATTCATTTTTGAGCTTAAACTCGATATACTCATGGTATGAACTTTGCCATCAATGGGTTTGGTCGTATTGGGCGCACATCGTTTCGTATATGGTATGAAAAACATGCGGATATGGCGTCGCTTGTTGCTATAAATACCTCTGGATCAATGGAGTTGGATGGATGGGCGTATCTTTTGAAATATGACAGCAACTATGGTGTGTGGCCGGTAGAAATTGGCACAGAACTTCATCAAAAAAAGGATCAGGTATCCGATAGCGATCCACTTTTGGGCTATCTCATTGTTGGTGGAAGACGGATTGCGGTGTTGGCACAAAAAGATCCCTCAAAGTTGCCATGGTCGCAGTTGGGAATTGAGACGGTGATTGAATCGACCGGCGCATTTACCTCTAAAGAAAAAGCCTCACTCCATCTCACGGCGGGCGCAAAGCGCGTGGTGATTTCCGCTCCTCCAAAAGGCGGAGATGTTGGAACATTTGTATTGGGAGTGAATGCTGCAGCAGGAATGGGTGTTGAATCGAATGCATCCTGCACCACAAACTGCGTAGCGCCTGTTGCTGCGGTGATTCATGCAACGTTCAAGGTTAAGAAAGCAATGATGTCTACGATTCACAGTTATACAGATGATCAAAACCTTCAAGACAACTCGCACAAAGATTTGCGTCGTGCGCGAAATGCAGCAAAAAACATTGTGCCAACATCGACCGGCGCTGCAAAGTCAGTGGCAGAAACTATTCCAGAGCTCAAAGGACTTTTTGATGGAGTCTCGTATCGTGTACCAACCGCCGTTGGATCGATTGCGGAAACGGTGTTTATTGTAGAAAAGCCAACTACAGTAGATGAGGTGAACATGGTATTGGAGCAAGCGTCGCAACTTCCAAAGTGGCGCGGAATTTTAGCAGTGACGCACGATCCTGTTGTGTCATCTGACATTGTTGGTCGCAGCGAGTCCTCTATTGTTGATTTGGCACTAACACAAGTGATTAGTGGCGATATGGTGAAGGTGGTGTCTTGGTACGATAACGAGTGGGGGTATTGTAATAGGTTGGTGGAACAGGTTATACAAGGACGTTGAGCGATTTTAAATCCTCTTGTAGTTCGTGTGGTGTTGTAAAAAGAACTGGAGTTATTCCAAGTTTTTGTGCAGGTGGGAGATTTTCTTCTTTATCGTCGATAAACACAGAATTGTGTGGATTGAGTGCATATTTCTCTAAGAGAAAGGCATATACTTTTGGATTTGGTTTTCTTATACCAACTTCATGAGAAAATACGCCGCCTTCAAACCAACGCAGAAATCCGTACAAATCATTAATACGATCAATGCGCTCTTTCACGTTATCAGAAAGAAAATACACATGTTTTTTTTGTTTATGTAAGGATTCAATAATTTGATGTGATTCATGAATAAGTCTGTATTGAGTTATCCATTCTGTTTCTAGAGCATCTATGTCCTCGTTTATGTTGAGTGTTTTCCGTAGGTGTTGCCAAAATTCTGTTCGTGATATTTTTCCTTCTCTGTATGCAGTACCAGTTGCGCTGGAATTCAAAAGATATGATATTTCACTTATGGGCCTTTTGCATTTTTGTGAAAGAATTTCTGCAAAACGATGAGTACCATTTGTAAAAAGAACTCCACCAAGGTCAAAAATAATATTTGTCAACATCTTGAGGCGCCGGCCGGATTTGAACCGGCGAATCGAAGGTTTTGCAGACCTCGCCATTAACCGCTCTGGTACGGCGCCAGTGTGCGATCTTATTGTCCAGCGGACAATTCTCGCGAGGCTATTGTATCAAGGAAATCAATATCTGTCTCTGGTTGTCATTGTTTTGAACTCATAGTATGATGAGCTCCGTATGTTGAAGAAACTTCTCTTTGTTGCACTTTCTGCCATTTTTTTTGCCGGATGCTCTCTTGAATTTCCTGGGCAAAAAAAGGCGGGTTTACAAGTAAGCATTAATGGTGGGGTAAGAGCAAATGTGTTTGTGGATGGGGTCAATGTTGGCCAGACCCCCCTTACAGTGGACAATCTCAAGCCTGGAACACGTGCTGTCAAACTTGTCCCAGAGGTACCAGATACTGCAAGTTATGAAGCCAACATGTTATTTACCCCAGGAAATGTGACTGTGGTCACGTGGACATTTGGAGCAACACTTGATGAGAGTGGTGGTGAAATTTTCGAACTCACTAAAGCATCCAAAAACGGAAAGAACGAACTCTCTATTGTGACAAATCCAGATAATATTATTGTGAAACTCGATGGACAATCAAAAGGATTTAGCCCTCTCATTTTGGATGATGTAAATGAGGGGGTGCATAGTCTCACTGTGACTGCACCAGGATATGTGGAGCGAACCAGTAGTCCAAAAATGGTGAAAGGGCAACGCCTTGTGGTGACGATCAAACTTGCGCGTGAACCAATTTCAGCAGTGCAAGAATCAACACCATCTGCGTCGCCGTCACCATCGCCAGCACCACAATCTTCTCCGAGAGCAACACCAAAAACATCACCAAAACCAAGTCCAAATTCCAGTACGAGCGCAACAAGTTCTGGCACAATTAAAGCATCAAACACAACCCCAGCATTCCCCTATGTTGAGATTAAAGAAACGGGAACGGGGTGGCTTCGTGTTCGTGCAGAGGCAAATGCATCTGGAGTAGAACTTGCAAAACTTGATGTTGGATCAAAGGTTCCGTATTTAAATGAAACTGTAAGTGGATGGCACAAAGTTGAGTATCAAACCGGAAAGCAAGGGTGGGTGTCGAGTCAGTATGCGGTAGTGCATAAAGATTGAGTGATTTATACTCAAAATTATGCGGGAATTTTTGCAAGTGCGTTCACAAGAAATGGTGCAAGTGCAGTAAGATTTACAAATACAAAATCCCAATCACCATCAACCCCCACAATGCTACAGCTGTGAGAAGTGGTCTATCTTCCAACAAAATCTTATCGGGCGACTCACCCTTGTTTTGTTCGTACACTAACTGCAAATATCGCATGACCCCATACACCACAACGGGAACAGTAATCATCATCCATTTTTGTGTAATGAATGTTTTTGGGAGGAGCGTAAAAATGCGCAGCAACCTTCCTGCAGGAACAAAGTCATCCTGCTGAAATGCATACAGTGCATAGGTAAGCCATGTGGTGTTCGCAAACATGCCGGTGTAAATATCTAATAAGCGTTGTGAATAATGTTCCAAGCTTTTTCGCGTTTCAATTTTTCCTTGCATGAGGGTGCGTTCACTTTGCCTTTTTCCAACAGCCAAAAAGAGTGAGGCGGAAACAACAGTGAGTAAAAACCACACACTCATATGGAGGTTTACTACAACTGCACCAGCGTAGACGCGAATCACAAATCCGGTAGCAATGGCGAGAACATCAAGAATAGGAACGTGTTTGAGTTTGATGGAATATAATACGTGTAATACGGTGTATGAAAGTGCAAGCATCAAGAAAAACGGAGAAAACGTAATGGAGAAATAAATGACTGTTACAAATCCGACAATAGCTGCAAAAAGCGCAATAGGAATAGGTAATTTTCCTGATGCAATAGGGCGAAGTTTTTTAAACGGATGCAATTGATCTTGTTGAATGTCGATGACATCGTTCACGATGTATACGCATGATGACAATAACGAAAACAGTACAAATGCTTTTGTGACTTGAAAAAGATATGTTGGAAATTCATAGAATAAAAACCCAGAAAATATGAGCGCGGCGTATAGGGAAAGATTTTTTATCCACTGTCGCGGGCGAGCTGTTTTGAGGATGAGAAAAAGAGTGTGATCCATGCAACCAATCCTCCAAATAATACCACCGCACCAATGATTGTATAGAACTTCTGTTGGCTATTCAATTGAAGCGATGCAAGGCCAAGTATAGCAGTACTGAGCCAATAAAATGCTGCAATTCTGCGTTTTCCCCAGCCCATATCCATCAAACGATGATGAAGGTGACCTCGATCTCCCCACAGTGGTGATTTGCCATTTGCGATGCGGCGTACAATCACAAAACACGCATCAATAGTTGGAATGGCTAACACGAGGAGAGCTGTAGCAACTTTTGCTCCAGACAGAATCGATAAAATTGCCAAAAAATATCCTGCAAGTGACCCCGCCCCATATCCTGCCATTATTTTTTGTGGATACATGTTCCACAACAAGAATCCAAAAAATGCGCCAGAAACAATCATGGCTAATGTGGTGACTTGCAGTTGTGCTGGATCAGTGGAAAAGCGCAGAGAAAGCACACCAATCACAAGTGCAGCAATCCCCACAAATCCTGGCATTTGTCCATCAAGCCCCTTTGACCAATTCACAATCGTCATGGTCCATACAATCCATATGAGTGCGAAAAGATCGGCAAGGACCCATATCGTATGTGTGCCGAAAAACTCAAACATAATACGCGGTTGATCAAGGTGGAGTACTCCAGGACCAAAAGGGTTGCTGACATACGCAATACCAACACCAGATCCAACAACAAGAAGCGCAGCGGCGAAGAGCAATGGGAGGCGAAGTTTAGGATGAAGATCACGTATATCATCAAGAAAACCGAGAACAGTAATGAATATGGCCGCAACTACAATGCCAATCAATTTTTTATTCATATCAAGCAAAACAAGCGTGGGAAGAAGTGTTGCAAGCGCAATCACAATGCCGCCGCCACGTGGAACGGGTTTTTTATGCACAACTTTAGGGTGTGTACTTTTTTTTGGATCATCGACCCATTTGCGCGCTTTGTATAATGCAATGACAAGTGGAGTTGAAATTGCTGCAACTAAAAAACTGATGATGAATGCAAAAAGTGTTGTCATGTGATGAGTATGATCATACGAATGAATGCGATGGTAAGAAATACCATACTGAATAATGTTCCAAATTGGAGTATGTGAAGCGCGGTTTCAGAATGTTTGAGTGGTGGGGTGAGTGCGCGGCGAAGCATCATAAAACCAACGCACAACGCGGGAAATATGAAGACAAATATTTTTTGTGCAAGTTGATCTTCTGGTCGGGCAAGTGAATACCAAAGCGGAATATATGGAGGAAGGAAAAAAAAATATCCTAACGTGGCAAGCGCTCCATGTGTAAGGCAAAGAAGAACTTCTGCCCAAGATAAAAATATCTTTACATTCATTTAACAACCTTTCTATACACGGTCATATGGGGATAATCAGCAACAAACGCATATGCGTTGGAAAGTTCTGCGTAGAACGCATCGAATCGGCCATCCTCATCTTTCATCACAACAATAATAGGAGGTTTTGTGCGTTGAATGCTTGCGATTGTTTCATCATACGCATCAAAATCTTTAATGTGGAATGACACCGTAAACCTTCCCGCAGGAACACGTTGTGCAAGTGCGTAGAGCATGGGATTGGTACCCCAAATAAACATGCGATCGTTTGACGAAGTAGTGCGTTTAACATATGAAGCGACGGCGTACGTATCATCCATGAGTGTATTAAACTTTTTGCGATATTGTTGCATCGATACTTTTTTTGTCACCATGTTGAAAAAATTTGTGTAATATTCAGAAACACCATACAACCCTGTTTGAAGAAGAATCATGGAGGTAATCCATGCAGTAAAAACTCCAACAGTGAGTATTTTTTCAGCGATGTGCCATGTTGAGAAAAATAATCCCACCAAAAGCGCTGCGGGGGGGAGCATTTGAATAAAGTAGTGAGGGTATGGACGTGAAGAAATAAGTGTAGCAAACAACGCACACATGCTCCACAAAAAGATGAAGCGAAATTGTGGACGTAGCACTTTTTGCAAAAGAAGCGTCAGTATTCCCGTCACCACAACAATCAGCGCTTTCCCATTCATACTAAACACAAATTGAGCAAGTGGATGATCTATGGGAACACGGAACGCGCTGCTGTACCTAAAGTTATAGAGCCATCCAAATTCTGCATAGTATTGTGTGGCGTTATTGAGGGCAAAGAATGCGATGCTGAGCGCAATGGGAGTAAAGAGTCCAACGAGAAATACGAGTCCGTGTAAAAACAAATGCAAAAAGGCTTTTCGTTTCATTGATGAGAGAAGGAGAAAGCCAAACACGGGAGCAACTGCTATGGCATCAAAAACTGCTGGAACTTTAGTGAGAATTCCTAATGCAAAGAAAACTCCTGTGAAAAACATGTGTACATAACACGTCTCAAATGTTTTGTGTTTATGTGTGAATGCTTCATACAAAGGAGATCGTACAAAAATAGCAAGTCCCGTAAGCATGAAGCCCATCAGGAAAAGTTCACCGTTTGCAATGTGCCCCTCAAACCATGGGAGTGTTGTAAACACAGCAAAAAGAGTAAGCGCGATTGCTCGTGCCCATGGATGTTCAATGAGTTTTTTTGCCACAACATAAAATGCGGTGAATGTCCCCATCATCCATCCTAAAAATAAGAACTTAAACCAAAACACGGAGGGCATCATTGCAAGAAGGTAAATGATGGGAGTTTTGTGATCAATAATATCTCTATATAAAAGCAATCCGTGGCGCAAACCCACACCAACAGTTAAATAGATTGCTTCGTCGCCATACCAATATGGCTCAAAGAGGTTGGGAATGCGAAGAAGAACAATACCAATAAGGATAAAAACATACACTTCATGCCGTTGAATGAGTGCGAGGAGTTTTCTCATATATTCATTCTACACGAGTTCTACACTTTTTCTGTCACCCTGTACTCGATGTACTTTCCAAGCATGAGGCGTGTGTGCGCATCAAGTCCGGGGAGGGCAGAGAAAAAGAATCCAATGACGGGAAGCAAAATAAACTCGAGTGGTTGCATGATTTTTTGAATAAGCGAAGATTTTCCAGGTCGTGGTGGTCTAGAGCGTGCGTCAATAATGAATAAAATACACAAGGAAAAGAGTGAAATAGTGAGTAGAGCAGAGGAAACTTGTGGTAATGTTTTTCCAAGAATTGTGCGGTTAAATTCTTGATTGAGGAGTGGCGGCAACATTGCGCCAATGGTGACCGCAAACCAGTTTACTGGCCATAAAAAATGGTCTTCAATGGTTTTAAGTACGCGAATGGTTTTGTCCCAAAATGGCGTGTGTTCTGCTAATACCCATTGTTTAATGATGTACGCATCGTCGCTGACACCCCATGCCCATCGCTTAATTTGTTCGTATTGATTGATCATAGTTGGCCAAAATCCTTTTGACTCTGCGGCGTCGGCATAGACGGGAATAAAAAGTGGAGCAACTTCTAAATCGCCTTTCAAAGCAAAATATGCTTTAAAGAACATGCGATAGTCTTCTGGAATAACGTCGGTGTCCCAGTATCCAATAGTATCAACAAGTTTGAGTGAAATAGAGTACGTTGAAAAGTTTACAAGTCTGTCGCGCCTCATCAAAATAAACATTTGATTGACCGAGAAGACTGATGCAAGTACGCGAATTGGTGCAGGAACTTTCCATATGTTGTTGTAGAACATGATGGAGGGTTGCCAAATGCAGTTGTATCGTTTTGGATGTTTGAGGAATTCGTACGTAAGTGCGCTAAAGTAGTTTTTATGGAAAAGCGCGTCTGCGTCTTCGCTGGTGATGGTGACGTAATTCATGTCTACGTGTTTTTCATCAATAAGAAGTTTTTTTGCTGCCCTAGCACCCCAAGCGGTATTTGATGATTTTCCTTTTACCTCCCCCTCAATATCCGGATGATATGTAACCCACAAATGCTCAAATGTTGATCTATATATTTTTTGCAAATACATAGCCTTTGTTTTCGTTTCTTCGCCTTCGCGTTCTTCAAACGACAACATGACGGAAATTCTTTTAACAGGAAATGTTTGGCGTGCAAGGTTTTCAAGCGTGCGTTCAAGCGTTGCAATGGGTTCTCTGTATGTTGGAATAACAACGATATGTCGCATTTTTCCATAATGTTCAAGTTTTTGTATGTCGGCGTGCCAATCATATTGAGCAGATGCACGGATTTTAAAATGCGCAACCACTGCAAGCACAGACATCGTGAGGGATCGATACAACCAGTACACGTCGAACGCAATGATGTAGTATGCTACCACCTCAGGAACAACAAATGATCCCCAAAATGGAAACAGAATCATGAACCATGAGAAGGTTCCAGGGAGAATCTCCAAAAAACGTTGCGTTTTTACAGGATGCCGGCGGACAAATCGTTGTAAAGGGCTCATAATATTTTTCCTTGCCCATCATGCATTATCTGCGGAAAACATGCATGCGTATTTTTTGTGACGTGTTGCGCGAGTTCTTGTGGGGTGATATTGAGAAGCTTAGCGGTGTATACATATGTGTCTGCAATGTATGCGGGATGACATATTTTTCCACGGTGCGTTTGTGGAGCAAGATACGGCGCATCTGTTTCTAAAAGGATACGATCGAGCGGGGTGTGTTGCGCAAGCTCTTGAATAATGGTTGCCTTCGGATACGTGATGTTGCCCGCAAAACTGATGTACCCTCCGAGCGCAAGTGCCTCTTGAAGGTATTCCATGTTTCCAGACATGCAGTGAAGTACAAAGTGTGGCTTATGTTTGCGAAGGATGGTGAGCATGTCATCGTAGGCATCTCTACAGTGAATAATGAGTGGAAGATTGTGGCGTTGTGCAAGTTCTATCTGTTGAATAAAAAGATTTTTTTGATGTTCTTTATGGTATTCGTTTTTTTGTGATGGTAGAAGTCTGTAGTAATCTAATCCGCATTCGCCAATCGCAATAATACGTGAAGAAGACGAAAGGAGATGTTCCACTTTCATACATTGAAGCGTGTTGTTTTCTTTATGCTCTGCGCTTTCCGGATGAATTCCAACTGCGGCAAAAAAATGTGGATTGTGTTGGGCGAGTTCTATGGCACGAGTGTTTGATTGGTCATCTGTGCCAACCACAATGCTGGTCGTTATTCCAGCACTTCGTGCCTCTAACCAATATGTTTTCCACGTTGGGTATATAGGATCAAGATTGTAGTGTACGTGCGTGTCAATCATATCGAAAGTTTTGGAAATAACGGTGTTAAAGCACTTACATGGGATTGGCTGAAATGCTGAACAAGTTTTTCAGCAGTTGATGGCATAAATGGCTGAAGATCGAACGAAATTTGGAGCAGTCCATTGCGTATTTCAGACATGAGTGTTATTTTTTCTGGTTCAGCAAGTTCCCAAGGTTTTTTATCCGTAAGCGTTTTGTTTAGTGCTGTAATGTTTTCCCAGATAGCATCAAATGCCTCTTTGAGTTGAAACGCATCAATCTTTTTCCCAATATGTTGAGAATATGTTGGATGTATGGGTGAGGTAAGTGTGAGTGTGCTGCACAACTTTGCGGTACGTGATGCCAGATTCCCAAGTTCATTTGCAAGATGTGCGTTGTATGTTTCTTTGCATCGTTCAAATGTAAAATCTCCATCTTCTGTTGTTGACATTTCTCGTAAAAAATAATACCGAACAACATCAACGGGGAATGTTTTCAATAGATCTTCGGGATCAATAACGTTTCCAAGTGTTTTGCTCATTTTTTGTCCACTCACAGTAATGTATCCATGAACAAAAATATTTTTTGGAAGTTGGAGTTTTGCCGAAAGCAACATCGCAATCCAGTACACCGCATGAAAGCGCGTGATGCCTTTTCCAATAAGATGCGCATCGGCGGGCCACCATGTTTTGTATTGTTCTTCGTTGTGGCCAAATCCAATGCCACTTTGATACACGTTCAGCGCATCAAACCACACATAGAGAATTTGTGACGGATCTCCAGGAACCTCAACACCCCAGTTTTTTGCACGCTCTTTTGAGCGAGAAATACTAATGTCTTGTACCTCGCCCTTTAAAAATCCGAGCATTTCATTTTTCTTTTCATCGGGAACAATATGTACGGTGTTTGAAGAGATAAGTGATGCGATTTCTTTGGCGTATTTAGAAAGTTTGAAGAAGTAATTTTCTTCTGTTACTTTATCTAACTTGCGACCTGGATGCTCAAAACATTCCCCTTGTTCGTTAAGTTCATCTGCAGTGTAAAACGCTTCGCATCCCACACAATACAAACCTTCATATGATTTTTTGTAAATGTCTCCAGAGGTTTCGCACAATTTCCATAACTTTTGACTGGATGTGTGATGAGATGTGCTGGATGCGCGCTCAAAAACATCAATGGTGACATTATAATGTTTGAGAAGGTCTTGAAAATGGACAGCGTTTTCATCGCAAAACTCCTGTACGGTTTTTCCTGTTTTTTCCGCAGCTTGCACAATTTTAAGTGCATTTTCATCAGCGCCGGTTAAGTATAGTGTTTTGTCGCCCATGAGGCGGTGATAGCGCGCAATTACATCGCCTTGCACAAACTCAAGCGCATGGCCTAAATGTGGTTTTGCATTGACATACGGAATGGCGGCGGTAAGGTAATACTTCATGTGGGTATTGTACCAGGTATTGATCAAGAGAGGGGGAGTTTTTTTGATCAAAAAGCTTTACTTTTGCACACCCTGTTTTCCGCCAAACATACGGATTAAAGATTCTGACCATCGTTCTGCCCAAGCATCCACTTTCATCTTTTGAAGCGCCATACGAAACCCTTTTTCTTGCATCATTTCTGCAGTGCTAGAAATGGTTGCGGTGGATACCTTGAGTGTTTTATGAATATCGTTGTATTTTTTTCCTTGTCTTAAAAACATTGCTATAGCAAGTCTTTTTGCAAATATAGAACGCTCACCTGGTGTAAAAAACGATTCAATAAATAATGCAGCATCTCGTGTTGTTTTGACATCAGCAATAAGCTGCGCAAGCGAAGCGTGCAGTTGCAATTCAAGCGTTTGATCAAGGTTTTGCGTGGATCGTTTTGCCATAACATGTATATCCAGCGTACATTACCAGGCGAAATAGAGTTCGTCAAGGTATTTTAATAACTTTCGCCTTTCCTTCATCTTTGATACCATAGATACATGCTTGAACTCGTCATTATTCTTCTCATTCTTTTATTTGCGGCAGGTTTGGCATTGTTCATTTATCTTAAAACCACACTTACTGCCCTACAAACGCAGAAGCAAGATGTCTCACTTCTTGAATGGGTGAAAACGACTCAGAATGATTTAAAAGAGTTGCGTCAAACGATTAGTGATTCTTTGGGGAAATCTGATCAACGTCTCTCAACATCCCTTCAGCAACACACAAAGGAAATTCATGATCGATTAACGCGTGCAGCGGAAGTGATTGGTGAGTTGAAACGTGAGGCGGGGGCATTTAGTGAGGTGAGTCGTTCAATGAAAGATTTGCAGGAATTTTTACGATCTCCAAAACTACGCGGAAATATTGGTGAACAAGTATTAAAAGATCTCATTGGGCAAATGTTTCCAAAGCAAAGTTTTCATGTGCAGTACAAATTTAAATCTGGACAAATTGTTGATGCTGCAATCCAAACAGATGCAGGTATATTGCCGATTGACTCTAAGTTTCCCATGGAAAATTTTCAGCGAATGATGAAACTTGAAACAGAAAAGGAGCGTGATTCTGCGCGCAAGGATTTTATTCGTGATGTAAAAAAGCACATTGATGATATTTCTAAAAAGTACATTTTGCCTGATGAAGGAACGATGGATTATGCACTTATGTATGTTCCATCTGAGCCGGTGTTTTATGAGATTGCGAATGATGGGTCGCTTGCGGGATATGCACAGTCTAAGCGTGTATATGTGGTATCTCCAACAACGTTGTATATGATTTTGCAAACCATTCTATTGTCGAACGAAGGAAAAAAGATTGAATCAAAAAGCAAACAAGTGTTCCAAATGTTGAAAGGCGCGCAACAAGAGTATGGTAAGGTTGAGGCACAGTTAGGCGTATTAAGTCGACATGTTACTAACGCATACACAAACATGAACTCTGTGTCTCAGTCATTTTCTCAGCTTGGGAGAAAATTGGAAACGTCTACATTATTAGGGGAGGGGGAGGAATATGTTAAAAAAATTGATCAAAGAGTATCTTCATGAAGCAAAATTTAAATTGTAAGAGTAATTGGTAACCTAATTTTCTCTCGCAATATACAACGCAGGATTTACCGGTGGGAACGGAAGATCACCTGTTGTTGGATCGGCTTTCACAATGTCTTGCTGAAGAAGTTTGAATGCCTTTGTGAATGCATCGTCTTCTTGCTTTACAATTGGCTTCGGAGTTGTTTCCGGAACAAGTCGCATACTGTTTCTTCCAATACCCATCACCATCATCATGATTAATGTTAAAACAAATAATCCTCCAAAAATGCTTCCACCAATAATCAATAACTTTTTCTTTTTTTGTTCTGGTGTGTGTAGTGGTATTTGAGTTGGCACCTCAATATGTTGAGGTACGGTGTGCGTTTGGTCTTGCCACAACACTTGATCCTCAATAAATTGTGTTTGATTTTCTTCTATCATTGCGCGAGTTCCTTAATAAAACTTTCGCCCTGTTTGAGTTTTGTATATCCTGATCCTAAAAGATCAACAAGTTGTGAGTATGAACTTTGTGTAAAGTCGTTTCCAAGATTTGACTCGTATCGATTCATTCCTTTTGCAATAAACTCCTTAATTGTTCCAATGGTTCGCGCCAACTCGTCATATCCGCGTTGTTTTTCAGAAAACACCGCGGCAGAAGGAGAAGATTGTTGAATGGATTCAAACACTTGTGAACTTAAAAGCCCGAGCTGATCAGTCGCGGTTTGAATGTTTGCAATACGAATGAGTGAAAGTGTGGCATATGCGACTGAAGTGTATGTGTTATTTCGAGATTCATATTGTGTTGCTAATTTATCTAACACAATACGATCGGTTGCTTTTTGAATTTGCTGTTTCGCAATGTTTAATTCTAAAGTTGCTTGTTGCAATCTATTTGATATATCAGCTTTTTTTTGAACATCAGCTCCTTTTAAATCATTGATGTATAGCTGTAGAGCACTAAAGTATGCGAGGAGCGTATCAATACGAGAAAGTTGCACGTTTTTTGATGCGCGCACAACATCTTCCAAAGAGGCAAGTGTTTGCAGTTGTTTGTATTGTTCGCGCAAAACAAAAAACTTTTGCTCTTTTGTTCTGTATTGATCCAGTGTGTCGGTGTACGTGCGACGCGCAAGCTCAAACTCGGAAGGATGAATACTTTCTTGCGCGCGTACAGGAATGACACTAAACACAAGCATAATAAAAAGAAGTGTGAGTGCAAAATACGTTTTTATCATGTTTTCGCTGTCTGCATCACTGTGTTCCGTACAAACTCTGATGCTTGATGAAGGGCTTCAAATGTTCCAGTATCAAGCCACTTGCCTTGAACAAATGCAACTTCAAGTGTCCCATTCTTCAAATACAAATTATTCAAATCTGTAATTTCAAGTTCACCACGCGCGGAAGGTTGCAGCGACTTTGCTTTTTGAACAACAGTACTGTCGTACACATACAATCCAGTGACCGCATAATCTGATTTTGGTTGTTGTGGTTTTTCAACTATTGAAATCACTTTTTTGTTTGCATCAAACTCGACAACACCAAAACGCTGAGGATCCGGTACTTTTGTTGCAAACACAAGCGCGCCGGATGTGAAGTTTTTGACGGGATCAATAAAGTCATCTTCAAACAAGTTATCTCCAAGAATGAGCGCAACACTCTCTTTATCAACAAAGTTTTCACCAATAATGAAAGCTTCAGCAAGCCCGTTCGGTTTATCTTGGACTTCGTATGAAATTTTGCACCCAAACTCTTTTCCACTACCTAAAAGTTTGACAAAATCGCCTGCGTGATCTGGCGCAACAATAATGAGCACTTCACGAATGCCAGCTTTCAATAACGTTTCAAGAGGAAAATAAATCATGGGTTTGTTATAAATAGGAAGAAGTTGTTTTGATGTAACCTTTGTGAGCGGGGCAAGGCGTGTTCCAGCTCCTCCCGCAAGAATAATTCCTCGCATAATCCCCCTTTTCTTATGAAAGGTTGACGACAAATAATAACGATGTAGCCAACAATCCAATGAAGAAATATTCTAACACGATTCGTTTTGAGAGTGTTCGTGTTGCGCGATGATGCACAATGCCCCACAAAACATATCCAACACCCAAACATACACCAAGCAATTGTTGTGTTACATGATTTGGCCAAGCGGAGTAGTATGATGCAAGAAATATTCCTAAAATACCAACAAGAAACACGTAATCAACAGGATGTTTTCTTATGTCTTTTGTCATAAAAGTGTGCCTCCATATTTTGTAAAGAGCACAACGAGGATGGTTGCAAAAAGAAGGATGTGTGCGGAGTTTTTCCCAACTACGCGGACAAGATTTTTCCTTTGCGCAACTTTAATGTCATATGCAAGTACGAGACAGAGAAGGAGCGCCATGCCAATGAGAAGGCTTTTTGTGATGTCGGTTGGTGAAAATATACGAATGACAGTTTGTGTTTCTGCAAGTACTTGTTGTGCGGATGGTTTTTGCGCCAAGATTTCATGAACACCAATTTGTGCTCCTTGTCCAACAATTGATCCTGAAAGCACAGATGGAGTCCCAAACATTTGTACCACGAGTGTGGTTTCAACGCCTCCAAGCTTACCGTCTACAACCGCAATACCAGTCTCAACATATTTTTTCTGAAGAATATTTGCTTGATGTGTAGGGGATGCCATCCATGCCGCAACCATGTTTGGAGTATCCCCAAAGTCACGCGCAAGGTTTTCTCCTGCCACAGAGTACTGATATCCCGAGTTTTGAATGAATACCCATGGTGTTTTTCCTGTTGGCGAAGTATGTGCCCAGTACTGTCCATTGAGCATATCTGTGGCTTTTGCTTGTGCTGCTTGGGAGAGATGGCCATTTAATTGTAATGGTTGTAGTCCAGCATTTTTTCGCTCCTTATTTATTTGATCAAGCACCTGACCAACAGTGATGCTTGAGGCATATCCAAGGACTGATCCCACGGGCGTAAGTGGTAAAAACTGTTTTGTTGCAACGTGGAAGACAAGTACGAGTGCTGTGAGAACAATAAGGCCCTCAGGGTGAATAATGCGAGGACGATGATTGTTTGTATGTCTTGGTACAAACAAATGGGCAAGTGTAGCGAACATGTATCCACTATATCACGAGTTATTTGCCGAGAAAAAGATGATACTGGTGAAGAAATACGTAGATCATGTCATTGGACGTTCCTCCTTATGTCGTAGGTATCTTAAGATGAGAAATCGTGTCGTAAAATACAGCGCAAACAACACCCCGACCGAGAAAAGAAAAAAAATAATCAACGACGAATATAACGGGAAAGGTGCGTACCAACTCGATTGAGTTGCATCTTCAGTGCTTGCTCCAAGCACTTGTGGAGATGGAAATGGAGTTGGTGATGGGGGTGGAATACTTTCAGTTTCTGTGAATGCTATGTGTTGCGTTACCATGTCTTTTTCCAGTGGAGACGGGCTTGGCGAAGGTGATGCAATATATTCAAGCCCATAGTGAATAGTAAGTGGTGTTGATTGGTTTTGAAATTGGTCCGCAGAATCTATAGGCTCAAACACAAAAATGTAATCACGAAACGTGTGTGGTTCTAATGTTTCAAGCGTGGTATATCCTTGTTGAACGAGCGCGCTTAGTGGCACGCGTGAAAAAAATACATGATTGGTTTCATCGTTGCGCTGCAGTGTAACAAAAAGAGATTGTGTAAGTGTGGTGATGTCAGATTGGAGCTGGATGGCAGATCGTGCGGTATACGACAAAGACTCAAAATGAATAGGAAGCGTTGCGGTTGCATTTGGGGAAAGGAGTAGGCGCGTTTCTGTCATGGTATTTTTCCCTCCAGTGATGTGGTTTGGAAACAATTTGAAGTTTCGAGGAGATGGGTGTTGTTTGTAAACGCGCGTTCATAATGATCTAGGAAAGGGAGTGGTGAAAAAGAAAGTCTTTGTTTTGTATGTTGATCTGTGTATGTGGTTGGGCAGGCATCACGCTCTGGCGATTTGAGAGAATAAAGCGTGGGAGACCATTGTTCTTGTATTGCGTGTGAGGCTATGTCCAAGTCTATTTCTTTGATGTACAAAGAAGTTGAAGGAGATTCCTTGTTATTGCGCGAATCAATGCTCCAATATGTCAGTACTCCCTCGCGTTGTGATGGGATGAATGGTTGGATATAGTGTTGCACGGTATTGTTGAATGCATACCAAGTCTCTCCTTGTTCTGATGATTGAAGTGTAAGTGTATCGTTTTTCCCGACTGCGAATACTGTAGTGGTGATGTGTGAGACTTCTGCCCAAAGTGGATGCGATGATAAAAGCGGGTGCGATTCAAGCGTGATGACGATGGTATTTGTCCCATGCTCAAGTGGAATGACAGCAGTATGTGATGTGCCTGTGATATCAATTGAACGAATGCGCGAAGCACTGTTTTGTGTAATGGTGAACACTGGCAATAGGGGTTGAGGATGTTGTCCAAAGATGCGGTAGTCGAGAGTTAACGTTCCAGGTCCTTGCAGTGTTTGCTCAATACGATGTGTTCCAAATTCGTCTTGATTGCCAAGGACTATGGTGTTTTGTTGTGTGGCGACTGTTCCTGTAGTTGTCCATCCTTGGAGTTCATCAGTAAACGATCCATTTGTGACACGCTCTGTTGGAGTAAAAGAAACGTTATTTCGAAGAAGAGAAAGAGTGGTTATGGGTGGTGTCCAATCATCATACCCGATGGAGAGATTGGAAAGTGTGGTTGAGGTAGAAAATGATCCCTGTACGGAAGGAGTGTGGGAAAAAAGAAGAACAAGAATGATGGTAACGACAGTGATGTTTTGGAGATATATTTGCCTCATTGTTTGTACAGCATACGCGCCAATTCTAACAATCTGCTAACAATTTCTGATCTGGTAGTGTATAATTCTGGAGTACTATTTTCTTCGAGAAGTCTTGAGGAGAAGAAAAAATGAACAATGTTGGCCCCATCGTCTAGCGGCCTAGGACGTCAGGTTCTCATCCTGAAGATCTCCGGTTCAAATCCGGATGGGGTCACATATTGAAGATTGTTGATGTTATAGTTAAGAATCTTCCTCTCCCACCACAAACGCATATAATTTTGCAATAGCAGGATTTTTCTGCACAATCTCCTCAGCCTCTTCAATAGTCACCTCCTCATCTCGACCAGAAAAAGTTTCCATAACTCGTATGTGTGCCGCATCCGTCATTCTTGAAAGATCATTCCCACCTCCGCCAACTCCAATCTCTTGTGCGAGCGCATCCAAAAAAAGGACTGCTGACACAATATATCCTTGCTCATATGCTTTTTGTGGGCGAATGTATGCCGACGCACACAATCCGTATGCGCGTGCAGAACAACACAAATCAGCAAGAATAAACACAAGTTGTTTCCAATATTCATTTGCACCGTATGTAGTGGCAATATTCAGCGCTATAGGAATACCAACGCGATCTGCCACAAACTCATTGTCTCCATAGTATCCATGTGAACCTTCATGTGCGGCATGTGCGCGAACCATGCACGCTTGAACATCTTTTTCTGTCATAGAAATTCCAAGTACTTGGGCGAGTCGAAGAACAGATGGGGTGTATTTGTACCATGAGGGAATAATAACGCTGGCATCTGGAAGAATATTGTCGCCACTCGCTTGCGAGGCAAGCATCCACCCACCAAATACGGTAGGTGGTGTTCCAATCATAATTGTTGGAGTTTTTTTGATTTTGTGTGAACGCCTTGTAAGTGCTTGCCCAACTTCTCGTAGGGTTTCTCGATACGCATACTGATCATCATGTCGAAACACTTTGATATCTGGTTCAAGATGAACGAAGTCCTCTCCCGCCAAATATGTATCAAGTGTGATAAGGAGGATGGGATACCCATGTTTCATCAACGTTACAGCGCACTCGCGTAATATACGACTGACTTCTTTGTTGTGTTCTACTCCATTTGAATCAATTGCTAAAAGCAGTGTTTGAAAGATTACAAAGTATGGAGATTTCTGTTGAAAAGAAGAAAGAAGGAATTGGAGTCGTTGTTCAAGAAGTTGTGCGATCTTTGGTGAAACATTTCTCCATGATGTTCCGTGATGTTTCTCATGATGATATACAATAAACAACTGCGTGAGTGGAATCACAAGTGAAAGTGCAATGCGTGAGATTTCTTTTTCATCTGAATCGGGTATGGCCGCAACTGCTCGAAACTGTTTGCCGTATTCTTGCAACAGTCGTCTGCGGACAAATTCTTGTAGTAATGGAGTGGTGTTATCAACTCCCGTAACAGAACTCAACGCCCAGTATCCATCTGGATTTTTAAGATGTTGATCTACAACATCTTCATTCTCTTTTTGAGTGCTCATGTGTTCACGTATCATACACTACACATGTTATACTGCCCGATATGTCAATGGAAAAACCACCATCATTGAGTGATGTGTTCAAGATTATATTATTCGATGGTGAATTGGCGAGAAACCATTTTAGTACCGATATTGACCATATTCTCGCAAACTATCTCATGTGTTACTTTGGTTCTTGGCCTTTTGTGAACAAAGATGAGGTGTGGATTGATTCGCAACACACGAATAATATTGTGTATCTTTTATATATCGCGATTCTTGCCGAACTTAATACCGCCCCAACGTATGCTTTAGAACGAAAAAAACTTGCAGAATTTTCTGCACGAGCCGGCGGTGGAGAAGTGAAAGATCCAACTGTTCTGTGTGAAGAAAAACTTTTCTATTTTTGGAAAGTACAATATGTTGATGGTGACCAAGTTCGCCGTGAAATTGATCCAAGTTTCTCATCGGGTGGGCATCACGAAGTGTATGACTATATTCCACCATTTACCATATGGATTGATGCTGCAGTTGTCGAACTTGAGAGACCCCACATTGTAGTTCATGAGTTTGTTGAATGGATGCTTATGTATGTGTCAAAGATGAGTTATGACTTTAGTCATAATGTTGCAGTCACATTTGAAGAGGAAAGTAGGAGAAAGAAATCTGGCGCTATATATAGAGGAGAAGAAAACTATCCATGGAGACATGAATCGGATGAAGAAGTACGTCAACACATGATGCAAAGAGTACTAAAACTTCGGAGAAATTGGTATGATCTGGTGTTAAAGAGTAAGGGAGCTATCCCCTTAGCACAAATACTTGTATTGGATGAGGAATGTATACAACTCCAGTTGCTATAAAACATTGGGATCACCATAGCTTAGAATGAAATTATTATTCTCTCCAGTCAAAAATCTCAACAATGAATCGCAATGCTTTGCCAATACGTTTTACTAATGGCCACAATACTAATGTTGCACAATACGTGATAATTGCTCCCGCATAAAATGATCCATATACCGTTTTGCGCACAGAAAAATCCATTCCCTGAAAAATCATAAAAAATGTAATAAGACACAAAAACCCAGGGATAAATTGATACTTTGCGGTTTTGCTATAAAACTGCGCTATCCCATAGGGAATACCCACGCAGATACCAGCAAGAACAAGGGGCATCCACGCGACGTTTTCTCGACTTCCTACAAGTCCGTCAAGAGCCGCAAGACCCATAATGACAACAAGCCATCCCGTGTGAATGATAACGTGACTGATGGGGCCAATGATTGCCTTGAGCGCGCGGAATCCATTTGAACTTGAATGTTCAAGGGAGTTCCAAAAATACGCCTCAATGGTGGCAGAGGCAATGTAGAGTCCGTTTCCATAATATGTTCCTAAAAGCGCGCCTGCATAAATGAGAAAAAATATCATTCCTTCTATTGATCGGAAAAATTGAAGACTGGGAAATTGCAAAAGCATAAAGAGCGATCCCAGCGCTCCAAACGAGTTAAGAAAGAAATTGACAAGCAAAAGACGGAGGATCCGTTTTTTGGAGTATGTGAGCGATGCTTTTCCGTTATGAAATTTCATGTTTGTGCGAAACCTCATGTAGAGGGGTACTCCAACCATTTCCGCACCAGCAATGATGTAAATAAAAAGTTCTTGTAATGTCATATCTCTCTTCTAGAATATCAAATCCTAAAAACCCGCGCTTCTGCAGATGCATAGGCGCGGGTTTCATGTACACGTGAACGTGTTGTCTCCCTCGCACACAAGTGTGCTACGGAAGCGTTACGAGGTTATCGTCCCCCGTAGTTGCGGTCACCGCGTCCACCGAAATCTCGGCGTGGTCCGCGATCATTGTATCCGCCACCGAATCCACCGGTGCGTGGCTTTGGCGAAAATGGACGAGCAACGTTGACGATCATTGCGCGACCGTCAAAGTCCTTTCCATTTGTGCCTTCAATCGCTGCGGCTGCTTCGGCCTCTGACGAGAACTCAACAAAAGCAATGCCTTTGGAGCGACCCGTCATGCGGTCGACGATGAGCTTGAGCTCAACGATTGTCCCAAACTGTGAGAACATCTCACTGAGCTGTTGCTCTGTTGCACTGTACGGCAAGTTGCCGACAAACAACTTCTTTGGGTTTGTTTGATCTTGGGTGTTCATCATAGAACATCCTCTCCTACTATGCGTCGTGTTCCTTTTTGGGACGCTACCACTTCTGATAGTGATCGACGCGTTGAATATGCAGTTCAAGAAACAGAGGACTTACTTGAGGGAGAGCGATGCGTTATACATTCTTCTCGTGTATCCCCAACACGATCTTGTTCTCAAAACTTCCCGTGCAGTATATCACACTTTTGTGGGAAATGTTGGGGTAGTTTCTTGAGGTATTTGACTCGTCTTGGCGACATGCATCAATCTGGCAATATGTGGTTTTTTTGGGAAGAACGCGTGACGAACAGTGTACAATACCTCTGTGATTATTCCGTGTACGCTGGATGGTATTTCTGCCGAAACATGGCAGCACTTCCACTCCGCAAACCAGATGAAAATGCCATTTTTTACGAAAGAATGGCATGTGTTGTGGAATCGTGTGTTTGGAAGCGGATATGAGCAGGTTTTTCTTGACGTAGATGGAAAGGTTTTAGTTCCTTTTTTGGTGCGGGACAAGAGTGCAATGTTCTCTGGTGGAAAGGAAATATCTGACTATATGGATGTTTTGGGACCAGAGGACGCAAAAGAGTCCGCATGGGCTGAAGTTATGGCATATATGAAGGGTCGAGGTGTTGATCATATACACCTTGATAATCTCCCCGCGCATTCTCAAACGCTTGAAGTATTTCGCGATCGCGCTGAGCGTGAGGATACGACGCCATATCTGGATCTTCCGCACACGTGGGAGGAGTATGTGGCAAGTTTGGATAAGCATAATCGCCATGAATTGCGCAGGAAGATGCGAAACTTTGAGGCGGCGCATGAATCAATACGCGCATACAGGGCAAAAAACACACCAGAAAACATGGAAACATTGTTGAGTTTGATGGCCCTCGATGAATCCAAAAAGACATTTTTGACTCCAGAAATGCTGGAATTTTTTAGGGGGTTGCCGCAGGCATTTCCACAAGACCTACACATTTTTTTCTTGGAAGTTGATGGCGAAGTCGTTGCCGCAACGCTTTCCTTTATATACAACAACGCATTGTTGCTGTACAACTCTGGGTACAATGCGGTGCAGTACTCATTGGCCGGATTTTATATTGTTGCCAAGTCGATTCAGCATGCGATTGAGTCCGGATATGCCACGTATAACTTTTTGCAAGGCAATGAGCGGTATAAATATGATTTGGGCGGAAAAGATTTTTTGGTGTATAGGGTGAGGGTGGATTACTAAGTATGTTATGGAGTGCAGAGCGAAAGTAACCATATATATGTGCCTTGAACATACCAAGAAACACTTTGTTTGACATCTCCCATCATTCTGTCTCCAACGTGCGCATGCGCTTCAGCAAATACATCAAGCATTGTTTTTGGTGAAAGATTTGTTGTTGTAGGGTGATGGTTTTGAAATTTACGTGCAATAAGAAATAACTCTTTTTGTGTTTGTTTGTGGAATGCGACGAATAATGCAAGAGAAAAGCGATCATAGAATTTTTGTTTAGAAACAAGATCAGTAATTTTTTCTCGAGATCCTCGAGAAAGAAAAAAGTATTCAGCTAGTGCTAAAGATGCATCATGATAACCATTTTGACGGAATCCTTTTTCCAATTCTTCCCATGACAGCTGAGCAATTTCTGAGAACCCCATAACGTATTATATATGTACAGATCAATATATTTGATATACTACGGAGGAATGGAGGAAATATGGTGGTTGCAACAGCAGAAAAAGTGACAACAGTAAATTTTTCAATACACAGAGCGGCAGGTTGGAAAGCTAACGAGGCGTACTATCAGAAAAGGTTGATGGAACTTGAATCAAAAGAGAAAGCAAACACGTTGAATCCGGCTGAAATACAAGAATTGCTGGGTTTGCGAAGCAAGCATCGCACAACATTATAGTAAGTAAATAACTTTCTACTCCAACACACACCTCCTCAGCGCATTCAGCTCATCCCTCACCTGCAGTTCGCTTTCGTGTGGCAAATGCATCTCTCGCAACAACCATTCATTGCGTTCCAATTCCATTGCCAACACCACATCTTTTTCCAGCAAGTGTTGTTTTTGCGATTGTGACAACGATGATAACGAGGTAATGGGATGTAAACCAGAACTTTCAATCATCTCCTGCAAACTTCCTTTTTCTGGATATCCCCACCCCACCATTTTCATACCGACACATTGACCGTATTGCAAAGCATCTGAACTGAACTTGGTGTTGGTGATGATCCATGCTTGATGTTTTTTGTTGCGTTCTAACAAGGGCTCGTGCGCAATCCAGTTTTGCACAACGTCTAAGTATCGTGCGTATACATACAAAGCAACTTTGACGTCTGAGCGTAGGCCATGCTCGTTGTGAAATTTGCACTCAATCATGAAATGTTCATGATTTTTTTCTGCGATGACATCGACTTCATGCGTCACACATTTCCCTGGAATGGTTGTGCTGACTTGTGTTTTATATCCTTGGTGTTCCAACAGTTTGCCTACGTATCGTTCAAATGGATACCCGCTTGGACCCAAATCCATGATAGCCTGTTTTAAGTTGTACATGCATGCGCCTTGTGGATATTCTTTTGAGAAAAAAGAGTTGACATGTTGATAGATTTCAGCGGTTGAAATACCCTCATAGAGTGCATCATGCACTTGTTGAAAAACCTGATCGTGATACTCCCGAGGAATGTGCGCTTTGCGCATAGATCGGCGAAACTTGTGTTCATCAAATGGTTCGCGATATCCGTTTGCCTTTGTGATGATCATTGTGCGATTCCTTGTGTCCCTAACATATGGAGTATTCGTGCAACACAGCTACAGATTTTGCAAGATGTTCTTGTTCTTCTTGTGAAAGATCGAGGTGAAGAACGCGCTCAACGCCGCGCGCTCCTAGTACGCATGGCACACTTAAACTTACTCCAGAATGACCATAGTAGTTTTCTAGTGGAACAGAAAGTGGGAACACTGTTTTTGCATCGCTAAAAATGGCCTCCATAATTTTTGTGGCAACTACGCCTATGGCATAGTACGTTGCGCCTTTTGCTTGGATGATGTTGTACGCGGCCTGCCGTGCTTTGATGTACGCGTCTTGAATAATTTCAATATTTATGCCCTCAAACTCCATGAGTTTTTGCCCACCAACTGTTGCGTTTGCGTATACAGGAAACGAGCTGTCGCCATGTTCGCCCAATACATAGGCGTGTACACTTTTTGGATTTACCTGGAGGTGTTCGGCGAGGTGGAACTTGAATCGTGCGGTATCGAGCATGGTGCCGGAGCCAAAAATTCTTCCTTTTGCATTCGGAATGATTTGATGTGCGTGGTACGTGAGTACGTCTACCGGATTTGCGATGATGAGAATGAGCGCGTCAGGCGCAGCAATGTGAATCTTTGGCAAAATGTCTTCTAATATTTTGCGATTGTTGTCGCACAAATTAAGACGCGTCTCTCCTGGTTTTTGCGCAGCGCCAGCGGTGATGACCACAAGATGCGATCCTGCAACATCTGCATAATCATCGGTTGCGGTGATGGTGACGTAATCTAAAAAGGGGAGCGCGTGTTCAAGATCGAGCTTTTCGCCCATCGCCTTTTCTTTTTCTCTGGACACAAGGACGATCTCGGTGGGAGTGCCGTCTAGCATCATGGCATACGCGGCCGACATGCCAACTTTTCCCAACCCAACAATAGACACCTTAAAAGAGCAGGAGATGTTCATGAGAACATGATATCTCTTTTATGAAGAGGTTGGCAATGTATCTTTCCATTGAGGAAGTGAATGCACATAATCTTGTAGTTGTTGAAGTTCCATAGGAGTAAGTTCAAGGTGCTGATTGTTTTGTAAAACGCGTAGGAATGGTGGACCAAATTGAACAAGATTTTTTCGACAGTCAGAAAGAAGTGCTTCACGTATTTTTTCTTGTGGAAGTAATCTTTTCATTTCATCATTTTGCATGAGAAAATTTAAAGCAGAGTTTGCATGCCTTATTTCTCTATTTGTGTTGTTCCTATCTGCCATAGACTGTTACCTATGTTGTTTGATTCCAATTTTACAACACTGTTTTTCAACAGGGCACTCCGAACATTTTGGCGAAACTGGTTTGCAGATTTCCTGCCCATGGCGCACAAAAATTCTGTTGACGTCGGGAATGAGGTGATGTGGAATAAGCGCAGTTAATTTTGCTTCAGTTTCTTCTGGCGAGTTGGAAGTAATCCACCCTAATCGCTGCGTAATTCTGTGCACATGCACATCGACTGCAATCTGCGGTGTGTTGAAAAATAATGTCAGCATGATGTTTGCGGTTTTTCTTCCGACTTGTGGGAGTGCCAACAATGCTTGCTCTGTTGATGGAACTTTTCCTTGGTGATGCTGGATGAGTGCGAGGGAAAGTTTTTGAATCGCGTGCGCTTTTGCATGGAAAAATCCAATGGGGCGGATGATGTTTTCTAATTCTGAAATCGGCATGTCGGCGAGTTTTGCGGCGGTTGGCGCGCGTTTGAAGAGTTGTATCGATACAGGAATCGTCATTGCATCTGTAGCGCGTTGCGACAACACGACAGCAACAAGCATCTGAAATGCATCGTGTTTAAATGCCTCGTGCATGGGGTGTGTAGTGTAGGTGTGCTGGAGGATGGTGAGGACTTCTGCAATCGAAGTTTGTGTCGGGGGCATATCTATGTTCTCGCGATCTACGCGCTTTTTCTGTATCATAGCATTATGAAAACTCTTCTCATTGCGACGCATAACGCTGGAAAAAAACGAGAGATTGGTGAGATTCTTCGTCCGCTGGGATATGACGTGCTCATGTTTGATGACTTGCCGCAACCCTTTGATGAGCCACAAGAAACAGGCACAACCTATGAGGAAAATGCACTTATTAAGGCAAAGGCTGCGGGCGATGCTTCTGGCTTGCTGACAATAGCCGATGACTCGGGCTTGGAGGTTGAGTCGCTTCCTGGTGAGCTTGGCGTGTATTCTGCGCGATACGCAAAAACAGAAAAAGAACGCAATCAAAAATTGTTGAAGTCGACGGAAGGCAAATCGAATCGCAACGCAAAATTTGTGAGTTGCATTGTGCTCTATGATCCAGCAACGCAAACGCACAACACGTTTGTTGGTGAGGTATTGGGGATGTTGGCAACTGAGGAAAAGGGAATGAATGGATTTGGATATGATCCGCTTTTTATTCCGCAAGGCTACAAGCAAACGTTTGCAGAGTTAGAAAGCAAAGAAAAAAATGCGCTGTCGCATAGGGCAAAAGCGTTGAAGAAGTTGGGGGAGTTTTTAAAGTAGCTAGGCTTGTAGCAAGCTTCAGAACTTTTACTACACGCAACTAATAGTCGTTGTGACCGTAGTTGGCAAAGTCTACACCATCACCTAATGCTGATTTTATTTGTGCTTCAAGTATTTTATCTCGACTCTGTATATGTTTGCACAACCACTTCATTCCTGGTATGAGGCCATGTTTTACTGTATATTTATTGTTTACAACGATAGTTGCTTTTTGTCCCGGCTCTTTCCATTCAAAGTATGTTTCAATTTGTAATCCTGCACTCTGCAATTTATCAGCGATTGGTTTTAAAGCCTCAACTTCTTGATTAAATTGTTCAATCCACTTTGCTTTATCTTTTTCAGGCATAGCCCTCCTTAATGAAACAACTGTATTTTCGCAGAGAGAGAGTAAAGTCAATTTTGCCAGTGTTTAAGAAAGTATTTTGTATCCTCTATTTTTATGCTATCATCTCCCAACTATGACCGATCAACGCAACACCAAACTCGCTGACATTCTTGTCAATTACTCCATCAAAGCGCAGCCAAAAGAAAAAGTGATTGTGAAAGTCACATCGCCTCTTGGACTTCCACTTGCGCGTGAAGTGTTCAAAAAGCTTATCGATGCAGGCTCGCTTCCTTACGTCGATATCGGCGACGAGCAAACATCCAAATATTATCTAGACAATGCTTCCGAGGATCAGCTCACCGCAAAACCAGAAATCGCAAAGTTTTTGGCAGAGTGGGCTGATAAATCGGTCACCATTGTGGCCGACCAAAATACGCGTGAGCTTGCACATGCAGATGCTCAAAAAATGTTGGTTCGCTCAAAGCTTTTAAAGCCTATTCGCGACATCAGTATTAAAAAACCATGGGTGTTGACGTACTATCCAACTCCAGCAATGGCACAAGATGCCAACATGGGCTATGAAGATTTCTGCGACTTCTTTTACAAAGCATGTTTGCGGGATTGGGCAAAAGAAAACGCGTATCTATCCAAGCTTGCGTCCAAACTCAATAATGCAAAGCTAATTGAGATCAAAGGTCACATGACCAACTTGAAAATGTCTGCGAAAGGTCGCGTGTTTATTCCATGCGCGGGTCAATACAACATGCCAGACGGTGAAGTGTTTACTGCGCCGGTGGATGACTCTGTTGAGGGCGAGGTGTACTTTAACTATCCACTGCTCAGGCAAGGCAAAATGATTCGCGACATTCACCTCTGGTTTGAAAAAGGCAAAGTAGTGAAAGCGACTGCTTCAGAAAACCAAGACTTTTTGAATAAGATATTGGATACCGATGAAGGCGCGCGAAGACTTGGCGAGTTTGCTATTGGCACAAATCCTCAGGTGGAGAACTACATGTACAACGTGCTGTTCGATGAAAAAATGCGCGGCACGGTGCATATGGCGCTTGGCGAGGCATATGAAGAGTGCAAAGGTTTCAATAAGTCAGCAATTCACATGGATATTGTCAAAGACATGACTTCCAAAGGGAGTTCTGTTATTGCTGATGGAACAGTGATTTTGAAAGATGGCAAGATTGTTGCGTAACGTTGTGTATGTGTGCAAATTGTGACAAACAATTACAACGCCAACTTCCATTTCAAGAAGAAAATAATTCCAACGATCACAAGACTAACCACCACTGTTTTTGCCATGTCTTTTTTGAAGTACATGACGCGCTGATCGTCCCATGCGCGTTCTTTTGAAAGTGGGGCGGCTGTTGGTGCTGTCACACCACCAACAATTGAGTATGTAAGCCCTGTTTGTGTGTGCGAAACCTTTGAAAGTTGTTGTATTGCTTCAACGCGCTTCTCAACGGTTTTCATCTTTTGCTTTTTTGTGCGATGTTTTGGCATATATTTTTTGTTAACAGGGACAGTCTACCATAGCTATTGTGAAGAGTCTTCTATTTGTTCTGCAATGCGTTGTTTAATAAGTGCGACTCGATCTGCAAATGTTTGAGGAAGTATTATTCCCAGCAATTCTAATCTAGCTCGTATATTTCTTTCCCACTCTTTTTTTCTCTCCTCACTTGAGGATTGAATCTCGTCCAATGTTTTTGCAATAAAAGTTGGGAGCAAATCAAGTTGCATTGCTTTCATCGCTTGAGAATGCATGAATTTTTTGAATTTATCCTCACCCCCATCTTCGGATTTAAATGGCCTAAGCACTTTGTCTGGTTCAATATCTAATAAAGAGCTTATCTTTAACAAAAGCTCGCCGCTTCCACCAGAAGATTTTTCAATATAGTTTTTTTGTCTTTCAAAAATGTCTCGAAAAAACCACTCTCTACCATTACTAATATCTAGGGTGAGATCAAGCAACATAAGCACTACGCTGTAATTGATAAATAAACGTCGTTCTTCCATGTCGCTTTCAATCTCTTCGGTGTTGAGTGATGCTTCAATAGCACGTTCACGCAAACATTTTCCATCATCATCTGTTGGTTTTCCGCCGATTTTTAATGAAATTTCTTGCACAAGATTTCTGATTGTCATACTGACACACATCCTTTAGCCGTAGTCTATTGTGTATTCTACAATGTAGAATGGACATATGGATACACAAATACTTATTTTTGTTGCAGCATTCGTAGTACTCTTTATATGGCTTCTCATGCTAACTATTGCTTATACCAAGCAGCAATCGCTGTTTAAACTCATGACTGTTGGTATCCATAAAAAGGATCTCAAAACATTGCTGGAAAGCATCAATAATAAACTGGATGTGCAACGCGAAGAAATCGATGCGATCCATAAAGAATTTGCGTCGCATCAAGAAAAAACAAAGAAACACCTACAGAAATATTCGCTGGTGCGGTTCAATCCGTTTGGTGATACCGGTGGTGATCAAAGCTTCACCATGAGTTTGCTGAATGCAGAGGGTGAAGGATTTGTGGTAACATCGTTACACAGTCGTGACGTGACGCGTGTCTATGCAAAAGAGGTGCGCCAGAAGAACGGCAAAACATCGACATTATCAAAAGAGGAAACCGAAGCAATTTCGATCGCCATGAAAGGACGACAATGAAACGCGTATTTATTTCTGCCCTGGTTGTGTATGTGCTTTCCGCTGGAGCAACGTTTGCCACATTGAGTATGGTGAGTTCAAGCGATACCGGAAGTCTTATTAATCCTGCAGCAATCCAACAAACCGAGGTTCCAAAAGCCGATCCTACCGCACGTATTGCCGTAGCTCCAGAGGCGCCAAAAACGGAAGAGTGTCCATTGAACGGAAAAATGTACACCATTGCAGAAAAAGAGTCGTGGGATACGCGCAGACCATTGGCGGTCATGATTGAGAATCATACAGAGGCACGTCCTCAATCTGGTTTGAGTAGTGCAGATGTAGTATATGAAGCGGTTGTTGAAGGTGGAATTACGCGATTTATGCCTCTTTTTTACTGTGAGGTGCAATCGAAAGATACCATTATTGCTCCAGTGCGTTCCGCTCGCCAATTTTTCTTGGATATGGCTTCTGAGTACAACATGCCATTGTATGCGCACGTTGGGGGCTCAAACGGAGATGATACCGATCCACGCGTTCGCGCACTTGAGCATTTGAGCGATTATGGCTGGACGCTTCGCAATGACCTGAACCAATTTTCTATTGGATATCCAACGTTTGTGCGCAACTACAACCGTATTCCAGGGAAAGATGATTTGGCAACCGAACACACCATGGAATCAAGCACCGAGCGTTTGTGGGTAGTGGGTGAGAAGAGAAAATACACAAACATGAGTCCAGACACAAAAGTACGCGGCAAAGTTGTTCCAGGAGCCGATTGGAGAGACAAATTTGTAAAGTGGGTGTTCCAAGACGAAGCTGCAAAGGATGCACGCGGAACCACAGCACAAATTGCGTATGAGTTTTGGTCAGGGTATACAGACTTTGGAGTGCAGTGGAACTATGATGGTGCAACAAATACCTACAAACGTACCATGGGTGGCGAGTTACATGTTGATTTAAACAACAATAAGCAGATTGAGGCAAAAAATGTCGTCATCATGCAAACCAAAGAATTTCCTTCGGTTGATGTGCATAAGCACAACTACATTGTGACGAGTGGTACGGGAAAAGCATGGGTGTTCCAAAATGGGAAAGCGATTGAGGCCAACTGGAGTAAAAAAGATCGTGAATCACGCACGCTCTTTACTGACATGAAAGGAAAGCCAATCCAATTTGTGCGCGGTATGATTTGGATTTCGGTGATTAACAAAGAATCAACGCCGACATATTAATGGGTGATGAGTATTTAAGCACTTTTTAAGTGCAAATAAGATTCTTGTGTGAAAAGCCGAAACGGGTAATCTGAGTACTTTTCGTTATCAAAAGAATGATGTATAGTAAGGGCCACTATGGCAGATCTTTCTGATTTTATTCTATCCAAAGTCCGCGTCAAATTATTTCAGCTTTTTTTCGAAAACCCTTCAGAGATGTGGTATGTGCGGGAGATCACGCGCAAAGTTGATGAGGAAATTAATGCAGTGCGTCGCGAGCTTGATCGCATGACGCAATCTGGACTTGTACGATCAGAGGAGCGTGGGAATCGCAAATATTATTCTTTGAATCATGGCTATGAGTTTTTCCCGGAACTTACGCGTTTAGTATCAAAAACAACTGGCTTGGGGTATGAAATTAAAAAAAATCGCAGAAAATTGGGCACAGTAAAATTTGTCATGTTTACCGGAAAATTTGCCAAACATCAAAAGCGCGCGCATGACGAGGTGGATATTTTGGTGGTGGGTGACATTGTGTTGCCAGAAATGGCTGCCCTCATTCGTGAGGAAGAAAAAAATCGTGGACATGAAATTAATTACACCGTGATGAGTGAAGACGAATTTACGTTTAGAAAAACGCGTCGTGACCCATTTTTGGTCGGCATTTTAGAGCTTCCACGTGTTATGGTAATTGGTGACGAAGAAGAAATGCTAGAACGGAAACCTGTCCAGCCATGACGTCGACTAAGCCCCCAATCAAAACGCTTATTTTTGTGATGGTTATTACGGCATTGTGCACATTTGTTGCACTTCCCAAAGAGGTTCCTGTGCGATTTGCACTGGGATCATGGAAAGTTGATTATACCTACATGCGTCCCATAATTGATCTCACGCAGTGGAAAATTCCATTTCAGCGTGATTTAGAACTTAAAATGGGGTTGGACATTCAAGGTGGAACACGCGTGACGCTTGATGCAGACATGAGCGCAATTCCACAAGCAGACCGTCAAACAGCATTCACAAGTGCAAAAGAAGTGATTTCTCGTCGTGTAGACATGTTTGGCGTGAGCGAGTCGTCCGTAAAAACATCGTTTAATGGTTCGCAGTATCGCATTATTGCTGAGTTGCCAGGTGTCACCGATGCCGCAAAAGCGGTCGAGCTTATTGGCACAACGGCGCAACTTGATTTTCGTGAAGAATCCACCGAGTCAGCAAAGCCAGTGCCAGTGAAAAAGGGTGAAACACCTCCGCCGCAAAATCCATTTGATAACTTTAAGACAACGGGATTAACAGGCAAAGAGCTAAAGCGTTCTACAGTGCAGTTTAGTCAGCAAACGGGTCAGCCGGTGGTGTCGTTGGAGTTTAACGATCAAGGCACAAAAATGTTTGGTGAGATTACGCGCCGTAGTGTAGGAAAGCGCGTGGGCATCTTTTTAGATGAAATTCCAGTTACTGCACCGGTGGTGAACGAGCCAATTGAAACTGGAACTGCGCAAATCAGCGGTGGGTTTAGTGTTGAAGCGGCAAAGCAGTTGAGTATTCAGCTTAATGCAGGTGCGCTTCCTGTGCCAATCAAGGTTGTTCAGCAAGAAACTATTGGGGCAAGTTTGGGTCGCGATGCAGTGGAAAAAACAGCAAAAGCGGGTGGAATCGGAATAATTTTGGTTGCTGTATTTATGGTGCTCTTGTACGGATGGAAAGGTGTACTTGCCGATGTGGCGCTGGCCATTTATGCAGTGATCACCTTGGCAGTGTATAAATTGGTTCCGGTGACGTTGACGCTTCCGGGTATTGCAGGTCTGATGCTTTCTATTGGTATGGCAGTGGATAGTAACATTCTCATTTTTGAGCGCATGAAAGAGGAGCTTCGCATGGGTAAGCCGTTTGAGGTTGCTATGAAGTTGGGGTTTGGTCGCGCATGGGACAGTATTAAAGACGCAAACGTTGCTACCTTATTCACCAGTTTTATTTTATTCAACCCATTTGAGTTTGAGTTTTTGAATCGTAGCGGTATGGTGCGCGGTTTTGCATTTACCTTGGCACTCGGAATTTTGGTGGGATTATTTACGGGTATTGTGGTAACGCGTACGTTGTTGCGCGTATTTTTAACGAATCCGGATGAGATGAATGATGGTATTGTGAGTCGATTACTGAGTAAGGTGAAGAAAGGCAAAAACGTATGATTCATTTTATGCGTTTGAGATGGTTGTACTTTTTGTTGTCAGCGCTGGTGATTGTGCCAGGTTTCATTTCTTTAGTGATGTTTGGCTTAAAACCAAGCGTGGATTTTACCGGTGGCACTGAGTTGCAGATTGCATTGGGTAAGCCTGCATTGGCCGAAGAAGTGAAGAATGCATTTGGCGAAAAGCTTGCAATTGATGAGTTGTCTTTTTTGCCAAATGGTGATGTTTCAGTTCGAGCAAAACCAATCGATAACGCCGCAAAAGATGAAGCGTTAGGTGAGTTGCGCAAAACATTTCCAGATGCCAAAGAGTCAAAATTTGAAACATTGGGTCCTACCTTAGGGAAAGAATTATTGGTAAAAACATTGATCGCAATGTTGTTGTCAGCGGGAGGGATCACGTTGTATGTTGCGTATCGCTTTAGTGAATTAAAGTATGGAGTGTGTGCTGTGTTGGCAATGTTCCACGATACGTTTGTGTTGTTTGGAGTGTTTAGTTTACTTGGACATTTTATGGGGGTGGAGGTTGATGTGCTGTTTGTGACAGCCGTGTTAACGATATTGTCATTTTCTGTGCACGACACCATTGTGGTGTATGACCGCATTCGTGAGTTGCGCCATGCACAACGCGGCATGCGATATGAAGACTTGGTCGATTTGGCAGTGACCGAGACACTCTCGCGTTCGATGAATAACTCGATGACGATCATTTTTATGCTTTTTGTGTTGTGGTTGTTCGGGGGTTCAAGTATGCAATGGTTTGTGTTTGCGCTGTTGATTGGAACAGTGACAGGAACCTATTCTTCTACCTTTGCCGCGGCACCACTCTTGGTGGTGTGGGATGAGATGGCGAAGAAAAGGCGAAAGGTGTAGAATTCTCTGACCTGCTCAGAAAGAAGAAAGAAATGAACTTTATTCTTGAGAAGCTAGCAAAGAGTAAGCTCTCCCCATTAGAGGAGAGAGAAAAAGGGTTGCTGAGCAATGCATCGTTAAAGGATCTTATTTTATTAAGTCCAAGCGCTGATGCGCGATGGTATTATTTTTATCAACGATTAGAAGGATTAGGTATAAATGAAGCATTGATTGATGCTTTGAAAAATATTGGAATTTTTCTTTCAATTCGAGGTTTTGGCCCCGAACACTTATTGTATTACTCTGATGACGAATTAAAAGCGGTGATGAATACATTTCCAGAGCTATTAGAAGATTATTTTACTCAAAAATTTATTAGAGATTTTGCTCAAGCAATGATTGGGGTAATGGCTAAAATAGAAAAGAAATAATTCATCTTGTAATGATATGTAAATAAAGAAAGGCCAGACATGACTACATATTTAGGAGAATTATATCCTGGAGGGAAAAGTTCTGAAATGTTTCAAACATTGGAGTTTGGTCACGTAAAATTAGAAAGATTGTGTTGGCAAAATGTCCATGAAAAAATGGTAAAAGAATTGGACTTTAATCTTGCTGCAATTGCTCCAATTATTACAGTAATTTCATCAAGGGTGAAAATATGGGAATTTTTATCTCTCAAAGATGATGAAATATTGGCGAAATGTGAGTCATTACCTGAGTGTTGGAAAGGACCGATTAAAAAGTATATCCCAATAATTGCCTTTATAATTCGTTGTGAATGTGTGCCTCCAGTTAATGGTGTTGAGAAATTGCTAAGATTTTTATCTTTACAAGTAAAGATACTTTCATCTTATGATGACGAGTTTGATGAAGATGCAGCTTTACAAACCTTTCAATAAGCTCTTAGCCTTATTGAGCAGCACATCAACTGTATTTTGAGTAGGATCTTCTAACACTTGTTCGAAAAGAGTGTTTAATATCTTCCCCAACTGTGGTCCAGGTTTTAGGTTGAGCTCCTTCATTAACATATGTCCATTAATATGCATATCACTTATCGTAAATGGCTGAACGAGTTGCTTTTCTATGCGTTTTTTCATTTCCTCAAAGCGCCAACTGGTTTCTTTTGAACCGCTGCCGACACGATCAGCAACACGCATGGCGATCATGTCATGAATGTTGTCTTTACCGACGCGGCGAATGAATCGGCGAATGTACGCATCAGTAACTTTGGAGTCATACACAAACATGTGCCAGCGCACGAGCGTGAATATGCGTTGAATATTCTTTTTGGAAAAGCGGAAGCGCTCGGCTATGGCGCGCGCAACGCGCGCGCCCATCACCTCGTGGTTGTAAAAGGTGACGGTTCTACCGCTCGTATCCGCAGTAAGTGGTTTTGCAATGTCATGCAGCAGTACAGCAAATCTCACAATTGGATCTTTTGATGGGCACGCCTTGACTGCTTTCACGGAATGTGTCCATACATCGTAAATGTGATGATGCGCTTGCGCAACACCGCGACACTCCAAAAGCTCTGGCATAATGTGAGCAAGAAGATTTGTTGACGCAAGTAGGCTGAGCGATTCTTCAGGAAAATCAGAACACAGCATCTTCAAAAACTCGTCGCGAATGCGCTCCCAACTCACATGCGAAATGAGTTCAGATTGGGCAGAAATTGCCTCGAGCGTTTTTTGCTCAATCGCAAATCCAAGTTGTGACCCAATGCGAATCGCTCGCATCATACGAAGCGCATCTTCCTTAAATCGCTTCATTGGATCGCCAACGGCACGAATCAATCCTTTTTTGATGTCGCTTTGTCCTTTGTACGGATCCACCACGCGCATATCATTTATGGCAATCGCATTGATGGTGAAGTCGCGCCGCTGTAAATCCTCTTCAATTGTTTTTCCCCAGCTCACCGCATCAGGTCGGCGATGATCCGAATACAACCCCTCGCTTCGATATGTCGTGATCTCATATACCTCATCTGGATTGTCCATGTCCCCGATGTGTTTTCCTGCTACCCCAACAGTTCCAAATTGATTGTCATAAAAACTTTCTGGAAAAAGCTCCACGATTTGCTTAGGCGTTGCATTCGTGGTGAAGTCCCAATCCTTGATTGGTTTTTTGCTTGTGTTGAGCTCGTTTAAAAAGAGGTCGCGTACGGCGCCGCCAACAATGTAGGCATCAAATCCTGCCGAGTGAAGTGTATCCAAAATGAACTGAGGCGATTTTGGAATATGTTTATGCATATCGATTGGAGAAAACGGATCTAATGACCTCCTGGCTTTCATGAGGCCATCATAGCAAAAAAATTGAATATTTGATTCAATTCTTGGTAAAAGCTATTTTTGTAATACAAAAGGAATAAGTCCACTGGCGCGTTGTATCCAACCCGAGGAATCGTATGATTCAAGTAGATTTGTCATCCCCAACTCGCGTGCAGCACTTTCAACCGCAGCGACTGTAGGTCTCGTGTCAAAACCAACTGCAATACCACCAGATTTTAGTACACGATGCATTTCCTTTATAGCAAGAGGTACTTCTGCCCACTGGAGAACTACGCTTGCCATAACGAGGTGAAATTTATTCCCCCATTGTCTTGGAAGTCGCTCAACCATAACTCCCGTAAAAACCTTCACTCCCTGTTTTTTTAACTCTTTATGGGGAGGAAGAGCAGTTAGTGATGTCATACGAGATTTTTTGGGGCTACTTTTCCACTTTGAATGAATTCAAGAATTGCATTTCCTTCTCCACCCCCAACCTCAAGAATTTGTGGAGACTGTTCATACGCCAAAATTTGATCTAAATAATGAGATGCAAGTTCGGCGACTACGCTTCGTGATACGTTATATACCCTTCTTCCCTCAACATACACTCCAGAATCTTCACCAAGTAATTCTCTTTCGGTTGCAATTCGACCTAAAAGACTACCCTTAAACCTATCAAAGAGAGATGGCATAAAAACAGTATATCGCATCTCCCCCTGTCTAGTACTCTAAAATTGAGTGAATTTATATGGGGATTCCCGGCACCCAAGGGTACTAGCCACGCCTCGCTTGGCGACGTGTTCCCAGCAATGTGTACTTCAAAAGGGAGTTCCCGGAACTCCCTTTTGAAATGCTATGATACTCGAGTATGAAATGGGTGCTGCAATCGCCAATAAATCCTTCAAATCCTCAACAACTCCTCGAGGTGCTTTTGTTCAATCGTAATCTGGACACAACATCGCAGCGGCAGGAATTTTTGCATCCTACGCATCCCAATCAAATCACTCCTCAAGATGTGAACATTGATCCCAAAGAGCTGCAGAAAGCTGTTGACTTGATTCATCAGGCAAAAAAAGAAAAGTGGAGAGTTGTGGTGTTTGGTGATTACGACTGCGACGGCATTTGTGGCACCACGGTGTTGTGGGAGACGCTGTACAGCATGGGCATCAATGCGATACCGCTCATTCCCGAGCGTGAAAAACATGGCTATGGGCTTTCAAATAAGGCGCTTGATGACATTTTGAATCAGCCAGAAGATCAACTTCCTCAGCTGTTAATTACTGTGGATAATGGCGTGGTTGCATATGATGCATTTGTGCGTCTTCAGCAAGCAAACATCAAAACAATTCTTACCGATCATCACCAGGTGGATCGGCGTGGTGACACCGATTACCCATCCACGACTGCGGTTGTGCATACTACAAAACTTTGCGGTACTACGGTTGCGTGGATGCTTGCGCGTGCGCTTGATTTCAAAAAAGCTGAATCCATGTTGGATTTGTGCGCTATTGCAACGATTGCCGATCAAGTCCCATTATTCAACGCGAATCGATCGTTTGCAAAGCATGGCATTACTGCAATTCGCGATTCAACACGCGTTGGTCTCAACTTATTAATTGAATATGCGGGATTGGACAAAGCAAAAATCGATACGTATGCAATCAATTATGGAATCGCCCCACGCATTAATGCGATGGGTCGCATTGGTGATCCAAAAGATGCGCTGCGATTGCTGTGCAGTACAAAAGAGGAAAAGGTGCGCGCGTTTGCGCAAAGTGTGCAGTCTACAAATTTGGATCGCCAGTCACTCACCACATCAATGATTGATGAGGCACTTCGTCACAAAGATACATGGATTGATGAGCACATTATTGTGGTGCATAGCGATGCGTTTCACGAAGGTGTGATTGGTTTAGTTGCTGGAAAGTTAATGGAGATGTTTGCAAAGCCAGCCATTGTGATTGCGCGCGGCGCAAAGTCCGCAAAGGGAAGCGCACGCTCGGTTCCTGGTGTGAATATTACTAATCTCTTGCGCCAGCTTAAGCATGAGTTGCTCGATGTTGGCGGGCACCCAATGGCGGCAGGTTTTTCTGTTGCCAATGACAATGTGGCAAACTTTGCAACACTGTTGCGCAGGTTGGGGAAGAAAAGTATTGATCCATCGCTTTTGGTGAAGTCTTTGCAGGTCGAGTGTGAAATTGCAGGAAAGGTGGTTGATAGGGCGACGATTGAATCACTGCAAGCATTGGAGCCGTATGGATCGGGAAATGTGGTGCCAGTTTTTATGGTGCGCGATCTTCGCATGACGCAACAATCAATTGTTGGAAAAGATCAGCGACATCGAAAATTGGTGTTACAGCGTGAGGATGGGATAGTGTTGCAAGCGATGTGGTTTGGTGGAGTATCACACGAGATTGAATCATTACTCAACGCACCAATCGAAATAGCAGTTACACTTCAATTTAATGAGTGGAATGGAAAGAAAAGTGTGCAAGTGGTGGTGAAGGGGATAAAAGAAACCTATTCCAATCTTGATCCTCGCTGAATTGTTGTAGAAAATTGATATAGTTTAGCCCCACATGTTTTCATGTGTTTTCTTTTGGCTTCCGTGGTTGGCTGAAGATCTTCTTGAACATCAGGCAGGTTGTACGCAACAATTAAGCCACATTTATGACACTTCAACCGATATTTACCCTCTATTTCAATAGGCAGAGTAGTTTCAGGTTCTTGTTTTTATATGCGTAATTCAGCTGATGCGACAACCATAAAAGATCCTTGGTATATGAGATGTTATCTTAAAGTTAGATATCACACTATACACTTCCCCATGGACTTGCTGCGCGACTTTCACGAGTAGTCTGTGCTTGCTCTTTATTTTTTGGTCTTTCTCCAACTCCAGATAAGTACGAAACAATTGCACGTTGAACAGCTTCAGGTATTTTTTTCGTTGAAAATCCAAGCTCTATTGCCAGTTTATTTATATCTTCTTGTACTACTGCCATATCTTCCTTTCAATTATACTAATTCTTTTTGCTATCTTCCTCATTTTTATATTGTCCCGCCTGAATGCGTAACATTGCATTCATTCGTTGTTCCATCTCTTGAGATGAAACACTTGCATCTTCTAGATATTCGAATAAATTTTTTCTCAAGAGATCTGAATCTCTTTTTCTTTCCATATCATTTCCTCCTTTCTTTTCCCCTAATACCAAAAAAACCTCCGATTCTTGTTTTTCGGAGGTTTGGGTTTTTTTCTAACTTCTTGCTGGTTTTACAGCTTTATTCCACCAAACCTCCTCGTCCACGAAGGACGTAGTGATTTTGAATGGTAATAAAGGACCAACAGTTCAACATAATTTCATGTATTCTATGTTCTGTTGGCGCTACTTGTCAAGCTAGCATTTTTCGCCTACACTACGCATGTATCGATACGCACCCACATGCACATCAATACAACAGCATACATATCAGCGCTTGAGTCTGCTGACACCAGACGAGTTGAGCTCTTTTAACAAGAGCCGGGAATGCCCGATACAGCAGGAATAAGTGAACGACAAGGTGGTACCGTCTTCGGCACGAAGACCCTTTCGAGACAGGGTTTCGTGCTTTTTTTATACCAAATTTTGATTACAACCCAAGGTATAACACACAACAAAGGAGTAGTATGGAGCGCACACTTATACGCGACACAGTGAAAAAAACAGGCGAAACCGCAACCCTCAAAGGTTGGGTTGCAACCAAGCGCGATCATGGCAAGCTCACGTTCATTGATCTTCGTGACCGCTCAGGAATCGTCCAGTGCGTTGGATATCAAAAGATGGGTGAGTTGTCTGTGGAGTCGGTTATTGAGATTGAGGGTCTCATTAAACAACGTCCTGAAAAAATGGTGAACAAAGAGTTGGAAACAGGCACGGTTGAGGTTGATGTGCAGTCTTACACCGTGTTGAACAAAGCCAAAGAGCTTCCGATTCAAGTTGATGGCGATGGTCGCGAGATGAGCGAGGAAGTGCGTTTGCGCTATCGCTACCTAGACTTACGAAGAAACAGAATGCAAAAGGCATTGCGTACGCGTTCCAAGTTTATTCAAGCGCTTCGCCAAGTGTTGTTCGAGCAAGATTTTGTTGAGGTTGAAACACCGCTTCTTACCAAGTCAACAAAAGAAGGCGCACGTGACTTTTTGGTTCCTTCTCGCTTTCAGCCAGGAAAGTTTTATGCACTTCCACAAAGTCCACAACAGTACAAACAATTATTAATGACCGCAGGTATTGAGCGCTACTTTCAAGTTGCCAAATGTGTGCGCGATGAAGATTTGCGTGCTGATCGCGGGTTTGAGTTTACCCAGCTTGATATCGAGATGAGTTTTGTGGAGATGAAAGACGTAATGTCCACCGTTGAGCAGATGGTTATTAAAGCAGTGAAAGCGGTTGGCGGTGTGCTCAAAGATGAACCATTCCCAGTGTTTCAGTACAAAGATGCAATCAAACAATTTGGGGCGGACAAGTTTGATCTGCGTACCGAAGAAGAAAAAAAGAAAAATGTTTTATCGTTTGTATGGGTGGTGAGCTTTCCATTTTTTAAGAAAGTGGATAAGGCCGATGCTGCAGAAGTGCAGGATGGCAAAAGTGGATGGACGTTTACGCACAATCCATTCAGCACCCCAATTGCAGAACATGTTGCGTGGCATTTGAAGGGTGAGAACATTGATCAAATCGTGACCGCGCAGTATGACCTTGTGTGCAATGGGTATGAGGCGGGTGGTGGAAGTATTCGCGCGCATCAACCAGAGGTGTTGAAAGCAACGATGCGCATCATGGGGTACTCGGACGAAGAAATTCAGGCAAGTATTGGCCACATGCTTGAAGCGTTTGAGGTTGGCACGCCTCCGCATGGTGGCATCGCTTTAGGACTTGATCGTTTAGCAATGTTGCTTGCAGGTGAAACATCTTTGAAAGAAGCGATTGCGTTCCCGATGAGTTCGTCAGGTAGAACTGCAGTGATGGATGCTCCATCTGTTGTAGAAGACTCACAGCTTGCAGAGCTTGGACTCCAAGTGTGCGCAAAAAAGAAGTAGGTGCAGCGTATGCATGATGCGTCAAATCCTCAGCCCACCAATGCGGTGTACGAATATATTGTTCGTGTACTCAATGAATACAACGTGCAGTACGATGCGTACGATCACGAACCTGTCCGCACAAGCGAAGAGGCCGCGCGCGTGCGCAATACCAATCAACATGAAGGCGCAAAAGCTTTAGTGTTTGATGTGGATAAAAAGTTGGTTTTATTGGTGTTGCCTGGTGATTGTCGCGCTGATGTTGACGCATTTGCACAATTTTTACATGCCAAAAAAGTGCGCATGGCATCCAAAGAAACGGTTGAGGCACGAACAGGTGTGTTGATCGGTGGAGTGCCCCCATTTGGTTCTGCAATGGGACTGCAAACGTATATGGATCCGCGGTTAGCGGAGAATGAACGCATCTCATTTAATGCGGGATTGCGGGAGCGATCCATTGCGATGCGGTTCAAGGATTATGTAGAAATTGAGCAGCCAATTATGGTGAGGTAACAGCTATACAAAAGGTGCAACCACCTGCGTCATGTATTGTTTTACGTTTTCCCACTGCACATCCTGATGCATACGAGGCATTGGTTGTACGTCCGCATCTTCAAAGTAGACCAATGACTTCAAAATATGTGTATCGTTATATGAGATATGTTCATATTTCTTTTTAAGCTGTTGCATAAGTTCATCCAATGTAAATTTTTGCAACAGAACATACATATCGATAAAATCTTTTTTACTTCCTCGCATAGAAACTGTCATGATTTTTGTACACGCAATATCAATGACTGAAGAAAGAGAGATATGTTCCCAAAGTATTGTTGGTTCAAGCAACGCATATGGATAAAACAAGAATTGTACTTTAACACCATCAATATATGTATTGAGTGTTCCCTCAGAAAGCTCCGTGTTCTCTAGAGCTCCACATGAACGTAAAGTTGATTGGAGCAGGGTAGGATTGAAAGATTGTTGCGAAAAAAAGTCGAAATCTTCAGATTCACGATGCCCAATATGTAATGCTAAAGCTGTTCCACCAGAAAGATAAAAGTCAGAAAGCATCTCAAGTTTTTTGAGTTTTTCAAGGACGTTTGCAGTTTTTGGTGGTAATGTTTGGGTGAACATATGGTTATAAATAGAGTGACCAAAAATTTGCAGATTTTTTGCTCAATTTTAGTTCTGGAAGCAGTGACTTAATCTGTGTTTTTGGTATTTGAGTAAAGAGCCATTGAGTTGCGGTTATGTCACCTTTTTCAAGAAGTGTTTGCGTGATGTATTTTTGATGCGTGTGGAAATCTAATTCTTGAAGATTGTCACCCCAAAAATATTTGGTGATTGTTGGAGGAATATTCATGTGTGTATTATATCGAGTTTCTTGATGTATTACAAATAAAAATTGGCGAAATACTCGAGGAAATTATAAGGATAATGATATGTATGGAGATTTGATACAATGCCATCCATATGATCAAATTTGTTTACTTTGATGTTGGTGGTGTTGCCATATTTGATTTCTCGGGAACACGAAAATGGGATGAGTTGCGACATAGTCTTGGAGTGAATGATTTGAATGCTCAGAAATTTGAGAAGATTTGGGATGAGTATGGATATCGATTGTGTCTTGATTTTGATGTTGATTCGCTCCTATCTATTCTCACGAAAGAATTAGGTCTGCACTTTCCAAAAGGGTATTCTTTGCTTCAAGATTTTGTAAACAGATTTGAGGTGAATCCTTCTATTTATCCAATCATTCAATCAATAGAACAGACGACAAAAGTTGGTTTATTAACAAACATGTATCCTCGCATGCTCGATGCAATCAATAAGAGAAGCTTGTTGCCCCCTGTTGATTGGGATGCGGTGATTGATTCTAGTGTTGTTGGTTGCAGAAAACCTGAGATAGAAATTTTTAAACTCGCTGAAAAAAAAGCGGGAGTATCTCACGATGAAATTTTATTTGTTGAAAATGGAGAAGAAAACATAAGGGCTGCAGAAAAATTTGGATGGAAAATATTGTTGTATGAAACAAAGTATCCAGAAAAATCAAATGCATTGATATTGGAAATGATTGCGAAAGAATAAGTCTTATAGATTCCTTCATATTTCTTCTGTCATAATACCTTCATGCGAAGACATCGACTCCTCACACACGCGCTCTTCATCTTTCTCCTCCTGATCCAACCCGGCTTTAGTCGCATCCAGCAATATCACCTTACCCCTACCTCCACCCCGATTACAGGGCCGCCGTTTCCAATTCCGGAGGAAGCCATGCTCCCAGTTTCAAAATTTGCTTCAAGGCCTCAACTGGCCGCAAAAGCGTTTATTGTGATTGATAAGGAATCGGGGGCGTTGCTGTACGCAAAGAATCCTGATCAACAATTATATCCTGCATCGCTTACCAAAATGATGACCGCGATGGTGGCGCTTGATACGTACCCCTTAGATCGCGTTGTTACCATTGCTGAAGAATCAGAAGCAATTGGCACCACGATCAAACTGCAAAAAGGAGAACGCATCACGGTTGAACAACTGCTTCGCGGTCTTCTTATCGCAAGTGGTAATGATGCCGCGTTTGCACTTGCTAATGCGTATCCCGCTGGCTATCAAGGGTTCATAGAAAAAATGAATGAAAAAGCGCAGTCGCTCCACATGAACAATACGGTGTTTAAAAATGCGTCGGGCGTTGAGCAAGAAGGACATCTCACCACAGTGCGAGACATCGCAACGCTTACCAAAGAAGCGATGAAGATTTCATTTTTCCGTGACACGGTTGCGCGTCAATCCATGACGCTGCATGACATTGATGGTCGCTTTACGCATGATGTAAAAACGACGAACAAGTTGCTTGGGGTTGTGGAAGGCATTGAGGGAGTGAAAACTGGGTTTACCACGGAAGCGGGTGAGTGTTTGATTACGCAAACCACAAGAAACAATCACACCATTATTACTGCAATGCTTGGAAGTCAGGATCGATTTGGCGAATCATCGCGATTAATTACTTGGGCGTATGCAAATCATGACTGGACTCTTTATCGATTCAGTGATTGGCTGGGTGATGCCACCGCCGGCACATATCCATAAAAATTGTTGTCACCCGTAAACACGTAGATTGGTTGCAAGTAGCTTTGTGGTTTGTCTGAATCAAAGTACGCAAGTGAAACATTGCGCACCACCACATCGCTCACACCCAAATCCACATGTGCAACATATCCTTTTCCTGCCTGCAGTTGTTGCCATGCAGTGGTTGGAGAAATGAGGCCGTATGTTTCCCATCGATCATACTCAATCGGCGTGTACATGTACGAGCCTTCAACAATGCTGGAGCCGGAATCGCGTTTACCAGAAAAAATAAACTGCACATTTCCCTTGCGCGGATTCGGGCCCAAGATTTGATACTGCTGCTTGATGGGAAGGCGCCAAATATCGACCTGCAAAAAGTCTGCCTCAGACAAACTGACCGCAGGAACGTAACTCCCGCCCAAAGATTTGAGGTATGAAACTTTTGCTTCGCTTGTGGCGATGTCAGGTGTAAGCAAGCCTGCCTCGGCAAGTTTTTCTCGCGTGTTGGTGATGGTAAAAATTTGTGGAGGCAAGTTTTTTTGGCTCAGGAATCCTGGATCGCTGCCCCAATCGACCCGCAAGGTAAAGTTTTTGGTCACAATATCGATATCCAATATGGCTGGAAGGGGAGTCGTGCGCTTCCACCTATACACCGTTGGCGTGGTTTGCTCTGGAGGAAACACAAACCCCAACGCCGCCGCCTCTTGTTTTGCCTGATCTAAAGAAAGCAAACCGATGGTTTGAATGGGGATGAAAAACACCGGCAGTTGATTGGTCAGAATGGGGAACGCGCCATTTTTTGTTTCCAACTTGTAACTGGTGATGGTTGCGGTGTTGGTGGGAAATGTGATGGCAGGAAGCGTGCCGAAACCCCATGTTGGGCCTGGGGGTTTTGGCGGATTCAGTTTGGTGTAAATTGAAACCGTGAGGTTTAACAATACGCGCCCAACAATCAAAAACACGATGAAGAATGCGCCAAACTTGATGAACATACGAGCGCCGTGGGCAATGTCGCTCAAGTTGGGACCAGCAGCTTTTTGAGGAATGGGCATGTCTTTATGATAGCAAACACTTGAGGATGGTGTAAGGGGAGAGGAAAAGATTGTTTTAGCGTGTGAATGTAAATAATGGTATTCTGAGAATATGGCTATTACTCAAGACAAGAGAGAAAGTAACGTGTGGAAGAAGTTTGAAGCTTCTCTAAGACCTGAGGATGGCTGGGAGTTTTTTGGTTATACTCCAGCAAAACCGCTCATCAAAGAGGGGCGACCAGTTAGCGGTGGAATTGCAACTTTGTATAGAAGTGATGATGGGAACTATGCGGTAAGAGTATTTAGAAATAGTAAAGATAAGGATGATGAATGGAGAATACGCAGGATATTTTCTCAAGGTTCAGAATCAATAGTTTCACATACTCCAAAACTTATTAATGAAGGTATAACTGAAGACGGCAGACCCTTTATTGTTGTTGAGTTTGTAGAAGGTTCGTCGTTAAGTAAACTGATTGATGAGAAGAAGTTGGGTGCAATTGATTTTCAACATAGAAAAAAATTAGCAGAGTCATTACTTGACTACGTTGCACAATGTCATATGTATTCAATAAGTTTGAATGACTTGGGGGATGAGCTTGCGTCATCCCATCAAGCGGATACTACGGCAAAATGGGATCGTTTTATTCTTCAAGATGCTGCAAAATGTCAATGGTATGACCTTGACGCAAACGCAGTTGTTGATACAGGACGAATGGTTGATGCTGATTTTGATATAAGTACGTATCAGGAGCGATTAGCAAGACTGCAAGAATTTGCTCAATTGTTGTATACATTTCAGACAATGATTCCAAATGTTCTACTAGAGCTACAATCACTGAATTCTTCTCAACCCACTTCGAATGAAATGCGAACAAGCGTTACAACGTTTGCAAGAAATAATTCTGTAGGAGCAAGAGCTTTCTTTTTAAAAAGTAAATTTGCTTCACCAAATGAGCTTGAACTTGCACAAGCACAAACTGACTATGAGAACTCTCCTGAATATATTACTCAACAAAAAAATTTGAAATTTAAAAAGAACTTTCTAGAGAATTTAAAAAGAAATAAAGAAAAAATCTTAAAACTTAAAGAAGAGTTGGAGTTGTTAGATAAAAAAGTGCAATCTCCCAAAGTTGCCTGTGAAAAAATTATGGTAAATATAAATGAAGCGCTAAGATTTATAGATCATGCATATGAAGACAGCTCAGATGATTCAATAGCTGTATTCAAACCAAATTTTATATTGCAAACAAGACAGGAATTTGTTGGTTATTTTTTTGGAGAAGTGAATGCAATTGTTGTAGCACTTTCTAGCAAATATGGCTTGAGACTTGATGTTTCTGGCATATCAAATGTAGATTCCAGCCTGGAAATGTTAGAAGTTGTGCAATCTAGATTAGCTGTGTTGAAAGATTTCCTCATACGCATTTCAATAGATAACCAATCTCCTTTTATTGAATCAATTAAATATGACTTTATTCAGTTATCAGCAATCATCGCTCATTTGTTATCACCGGAAAATGTTATGCCAACTTACCGCACTCTAAAAAGAGTGGTTGAAGCAGTGAGAGTTGATAGTTCATTTGAAAAGAATGTAGTACGAGCATTAAATGATGAAATTGATCGAATGAAAGATAGAAGCCACTAAGCACGGTCTATTTTTATAATAATGGTAAAATTCCTCATATGACACAACAACACTCATCGTCTCCAGTTCGCACCCGCATTGCCCCGTCTCCAACGGGTTTGATGCACATCGGTACTGCCTACATGGCGCTGTTTAACTACGCTTACGCTAAAAAACATGGTGGCGAGTTTATCATTCGCATTGAAGATACCGATCGCACGCGTTTTGTTGAGGGCGCGGAGCAAGTGATTTTTGATGGCCTCGCATGGCTTGGCATTCCACACGCAGAAGGTGTGGATGTTGGCGGTCCGTATGCGCCGTACAAACAATCAGAAAATCTGCCTATGTATAAAAAACATGCGGAAGAGTTGATTGAAAAAGGGCATGCGTACTATTGTTTTTGTTCATCCGAAACACTGGATGCGATGCGCGCCGAGCAGCAAGCAAAAAAAGAGTTGCCGCATTATGATCGTCGCTGTCGTTTGATTGCCGCAGATGACGCAAAAAAGCGCGTGGCATCCGGTGAAAAATATGTGATCCGCATGAAGATTCCTGACAACGAAGTGATTGCGTGGGAAGATGCGATCCGCGGTCACGTTGAGATTAACACCAATGTGGTTGATGACCAAGTGCTCATGAAATCTGATGGATTCCCCACGTATCATTTGGGTGTTGTGGTGGATGACAATCGCATGAAGATCACGCATATTATGCGCGGCGAGGAATGGATTAGTAGCACGCCAAAGCATATTTTGCTTTATCGTTTTTTTGGCTGGGAGCTTCCGATCTTTGCGCACATGCCGCTTTTGCGCAATTCCGACAAATCAAAAATGAGTAAGCGCAAAAATGATGTGTCGGTGCCGTCGTATAAGGAAAAAGGATATTTGCCGGAAGCGTTGCGCAACTATTTATGTTTGATGGGATGGTCGCATCCACAAGAAAAAGATGTGTTTGGATTGGACGAGTTTATTGAGCATCTCACGTTGGAGCGTATTCAAACCACCGGTCCTATTTTTGATGTTCAAAAGTTGAACTGGATGAATGGAAAGTACATGCGCGAGGTGTTGAGTTTGGAAGAATTAACAGCGCGACTGCAACCATTTTTGCCTGCTGATTATCCTGCAGCATTATTAACCAAAGTGTTGCCATTGGTGCGCGATCGTTTGGTGACGCTGTGCGACATTGAATCGCTCACTGAATTTTTCTACAAAGATATTGTGGTTGAAAAAGAACTGTTGATGGGTAAAAAATCTTCTGTGGACGATGTGAAGATGTGGCTTGATGCCAGCTCAGTGTTGTTTGAACGCGTTGCTGCTGATGGGTGGAGCGCAAAACCAATTGAAGCCTCATTTTTGAAGATGGTTGATGAAAAGGGTTGGAATCGCGGTGCATTCTTTATGGCGCTTCGCGTTGCATTGACCGGCCGATCCGCAACCCCACCACTGTTTGATGTGGTGGAGGTTTTGGGAAGAGATGTGGTGATGGAGAGGGTGAGGAAGGCGAAAAGTCTTGTATAAGAAGATTAATTATTGAAATAATAGACTACATTTTGTATAGTATATGTAATGCCTAAATCGAGTAGCATTACTCATTTTTCAGCTTGGAGAAAAAGATTATATATTCATGGTTTATTACAAAAGCCTGACGTCAAACATTCTTTCCAACATTCTGACGACTTAGCGTTATTGGTAGGAATTACTTTAGGGGATGGTCATATTGAAAAATTTCCTCGAACTGAACGACTTTGTATAACCTTGGGCACGGATAAGCCAGATTTGTACGAATTTACAGCGAATTTAGTTCACAGCATATTTGACAAAGTTCCATATGTAGGAAAGTCATCATCTTGTGAAGCCGTACGAATTTCGTTGTATCAGAAATATATCTCAGAACGGTTAGAAATTCCTACTGGGAAGCGTAGAGATGTAAAATCAGGAATTCCTGATTGGATTTGGAGTAAGGAAAGTTATTTGCTGGCTTGCATACGAGGTCTGTTTGAATCAGATGGATGTTTGTGCGTGCACCTCCCAACTTGCACATACAATTTTTCATTTGATAATCGAAATGCATACCTGCTTAGCGATGTGTATCAGGCTTTTGTATATTTTGGAATGCATCCAGAATTTCGTCCCGGAGTGGCAGTTAGACTTAGGAAACGTGATGAAGTAAAATACATGACGTCTTTACTTTCATTTCGAAAGTACGATGCGGGATGGAGCAATGGTAGTCTCGTCGCTCTCTGAAAGCGAAAATCTAGGTTCGAGTCCTAGTCCCGCAGCCAATAAAGGAACCACAGTTCATTTTTCCACAAATTCGGGTACCATAGAAACGTGATCAATCCAATACTACATTATCTCAAAAAACATGGATACATTGTTCTCCTCATTTGTATTTTTGGTGTTGCTGGAATATTACGTATTGCATGGTTAAACGAATATCCCATTGGCTTTCATTTTGATGAAGCTTGGTATGGATACAATGCGTTTCTTTTGCTTCAGCGTGGAATGAATATCTATGGACAAAAATGGCCGATTGATCTTGATATTTTGGGAGACTTTGTTCCTGCGTTGCACGCCTATTTGTCCATTCCATTTGTTGCGATTTTTGGAATGCAAGCACTGTCGGTGCGCATAGTTACGGTGCTTGCATCATTGGGATGTTTGATTGTAAGCATCGTACTCCTTCGCATGTTTACAAAACAAAAAGCTGTTGTGATCGTATTTTCCGTGTTATTTGCTCTTTCTCCATGGAATATCATGATGGCGCGTGCTTCATCTACGGTTATTTTAGACACGTTTGTGTTATTGCTTTTTTGTGTGATGTATACCGCAACACTTCGAAGCATTGCTCAATCAGCAGAAAATAAAAACGTGTTTTTTGGAGTACTAACGACATACGGGATTGCAGTTCTTGCGTACTTTACGTACTTTACCTCCCGTATTCTCATTGCGCCGTTTGGTCTTGTGTTGTTGGGGCATGCATGTATTGTGAATCAACTTCCTAAAAAGAAAATAATGATTGGATTGCTTCCTCTCTTTCTGTATCTCATATTTCCATTTGTTTCAATGATGCGCACGCCATTTGCGCTTGGGCGATATCAACAAGTGACATTGATACAAAGTGGAGAGGTGAGAGGGAGGTTGTTTATAGATATCGCTGAGTCTGGACAAGCCGGCGTTCCTGTGCTTCCAACACGAATGTTATACAACAAACTCACTGAGAATTTTGCACTGTTTGTACAGCACTACGCAGTATTTTTTTCACCAAACCCCATGCTATTTCAAACGCATCCTCCATTGCGATATTATCTTGCACGTGTTGGTGCAATCACGCCAGTTGAGTATGTTGGATTATGTTTAGCAGTATGCGCGTTGTTTCTTACAAAGCAACAAAAACATGCCAAATCCATCCTCATTATTTTTCTTCTTTTTCTTACTTTAAGCGCAATGCCGTCAGCGCTTACTCTTGATGATTTCCCAAATCTACAACGCGCAGTGATTATGACTCCATTTTTACAGATTGTTGCCGCCATTGGGTTGGTTGCGTGGTGGCAACATATGGAATGGGAAAAACACATTGTTCCTTGTGTTGTTGGGGTTATCCTCTGCACAGTTCCTTCTGTGTTTATGCTTGTTATTGCGTATCGTGTGCATCAACGATGGGAAAAACCGTTTTATAGAAACACTGCAACCATTGAAGTGAGTCATTGGATCAATGCGCATGCGCAAAACGACACGCTTCTTCTTGACCATCGTGATGGAACATTTTTGTACCCATATCTTCTTGCTCACGATAACATGTTAGATGAGACGATTGAAACATCAGCTAAAAACTTTATTACTGCAGAATATGTTCGTATTGGAAAACGAACATTTATTAAACATCTTTGTGAAAAACCAGACATGTTAATGCAGGATTATGACAGAGTAGTGTTGTTTATTGGAGAAGGATGCAAAATTCCATGGTGGATGACAACGGTATATGTTGCACCGTTTTCAAACGGTTCTCCTGGTTTTGCGGTGCTTCAGCCGGATCAACAAATTCAGCACGTACTTCGTTCTGAGTATGTGAAAGAGACGAGCAAAGAGAAACAGCGGGCGTTGTTGTTGCGTGCCTTGTCTGACAAGGAGGGGGAGTAAAAGAAACACAAGCTCCTCACACTTGAGTGAATCTGGTGACAAAAAAGGAATTCATGAAAATGATAAAAAATGGAAAAATGGAAGATGGTTCAAGCTTAGCGGCATGGTCGGTACTATCTGAGAAATCATAAACACTGCAGTATACAATACATGATATGCGTTCTCTGTTTCCCCTTTCCCACATCCGCAACGTTACTCTTTTTTACATCCTCAGTGCTGTCTATAACATGTGGTTTGTCTCTGGCGTGTGGGTGTTTATTTGGGGCATGTTTATGTCAAAAACGCAAATTGGTATTTCTGACATGATCACTTTTACCATAGGATTTTTGATTGAACTTCCATCCGGAGTTATTGCTGACATTATTGGAAGAAAAAAGGCAATATTTTTTGGAAATGTATTACTTATGTTTGGAAATTTATGCATCACATTTAGCAGTTCATTCTTATCCATTACATTTTTCTATCTCGTATGGACAGTTGGATATGCGTTTCAATCTGGCGCAACAGAAGCATTGGCATACGACAGTGTAAAAAAACATGGACATGAACAAGAGTGGTTAAAGGTGATATCTACTGCAACAGTGATAGGGAGAACAACGTCTTTACTTTCAACTGCGCTTGGTGGGTATCTTTTTGCAACATGGTTTAGGTTGCCATACCTTGTTTTTGGAATAACTGGAATGATTGGCGTTGTTGCCGCACTTCTTCTTCAGGAAATTCCTGTACAACACAAACTTAGTATATGGTCTCCTTTTTCGTACATGAAGCAAATTCGTGATGGTCTTCAGGTGCTTGTAGAACCACATATATTTCCTATCGCACTATGTTCGATTGTGATAAGCGGAATATCGTACATGTATAATTGGGGCATATTACGCCCATTTACAAGTATTCGATATGGATTTACTGCAACAACATACCCACTTCTTCTTTCCGCAATCTCTTTTTCTGTTGTGATAGGTTTGTACATTTTTTCTAAAGTAAAACATAAGCTTTCTCTCAAGCACTCCATTTTTTCTATGGGATTCTTTTATGTCGTACTCTTATTTCTGTTTGGATTCCAACATTCCTGGCAAGTTGGTGGGATGCTTATGATTGTATTTGCGATATTGGGCGTTCTTATAGAGCAAATTTTTTCTGTGTATATTAACGCGCACACACATCAACGTCATCGCGCAACAACACTGTCAGCTGTAGCGTTGTTTACAAAACTTCCATATATTTTATTAGCTGCGCTTACTGGTTATTTTGCAGAAAAAAATCTTCTTCCACAGTTTATTTGGACAATAGGAGTTGCTTTTTTCTTTGTGTGGACGTTTTCATTCAAGAAATATGTTGTAATAAAAAAAGGGTAGATTTTCTTACAACCCATACCACTTAAGCGCCAGACCAACAACTAAACCCGCCAATGTTGCAATTCCTCCAACAGCAAGCACCTTCATGCCTGTTGTTGAGACAAGTGCGTCTTCTACACCAAATAGCATGCTACGAAAGTAGTCTGTATTGAGTGGTTTTGGCATACATGTATCATGCAGAAGAGGGGGAAGAAATGCAATTGCACAAAAAGTTGATTGGCAAATATTACGCAAATTGCCATTTTTTACGATAGGTATCTACCCATTCAGGGAAGGGTGGACTTTTACCGTTTTTTGTATACCATTCAATATATCGATTCAAAATGGTAAGTCTGTCTTGTGGGGTTAAAATATCGCTTTTTATTTCAATCATGTATTGATGAAGAAGGAAACTAAAAAGCAGATTGTCCGGCATTTTTTCAGGTATTGTTATTGACTGAAATCTTTGTTGGAGATGATTATAATGTTCGATTGTTGCTGATCGCATGAGTGGTATTATAAAGGATGAGCGTGGGGAGCGAGCACATACTGAAATATATAGAAAGAATAATATGAAAATACGTGAAAAATCTGCATTGTTTCAACAATATATTAAAAAAGCAGGGGGAAATGTTCAGACGTTTGATGCGTTACGGTTTTCAAAAAAGAAGCAAGTTTTAGAAGGTGCGATAAAATCTGTGTCAGAAGATCAACGTGCATGTAGTCTTGGTGATTCACAATATGGAGAATTGTTTGTATTGAGACAGGAACTTGAGATAGAATTACAGTCATTAGTTGATGGAGTTGAATCATCAGGTTCATCTAGCATGATGGGTCAAGAATCTTTGCGTGCGACAAAAAAACTTGATGATCGCGGACAACGACATGACTTACGAAGAAGAAAATAGGTTTTCCCAAACAAACCCCAAACTTCTGATATACTGGTCGCATGCGTGACCAGATAGAGGAAGTCAAATCAGCGGTTGATCTTCTCCAAATTATTGGCGAGCGTGTCTCTCTTAATAGAGCAGGAAAAAGTTACAAAGGATTGTGTCCGTTTCACTCAGAAAAAACACCATCATTTTTTGTAACACCAGATATTCAGCGGTATAAATGTTTTGGATGTGGAAAAACGGGCGATGTGTTTACATTTTTGCAAGAGTACGATTCACTCACATTTGGCGAGGCACTAGAGCAACTCGCAAAACGCGCAGGCATCACGCTTGAGAGAAAAGTATTTTCATCCGAAGACATTCACAGACAGCGATTGTATGAAGTATTACACTTAGCGGGTGAGTACTATCACTATCTTCTTACTTCACACAAGTTGGGTGAGCGAGCGCGTGCGTACGCAAAAAACCGTGGTATAACTTCTGCAACAATCAATACGTTCAAACTTGGAGTGTCTCTTAATTCGTGGGATGCGTTGCAAAAATACTTGATCGATAAAAAGAAATATACAGAACGAGAATTGGTTGATGCAGGGCTCATTTTGTATGGATCACGCAATAGTCGTCCATACGATCGATTTCGTGATCGCCTTATGTTTCCGCTCACTGACCACCAAGGTCGTGTTGTGGGATTTTCTGGGCGCGTACTCGACGCTTCCATAAAAGAAGCAAAATATATTAACTCGCCAGAAACGCAGCTGTATCACAAAAGCCAGTTATTGTTTGGATATTCCATACTCAAAAATATCATCAAAAAAGAAGAGGAGGTGATTGTAGTTGAGGGAGAGTTGGACGCACTATCCTCATACCAAGCCGGCGTTGAACATGTGGTTGCAATTAAAGGATCGGCGCTTACCGATGCGCAAGCAAAACTATTATCACGCACAGTCAAGCGCGTCGTACTTGCGCTTGATGCTGACATGGCAGGGCGAGAAGCGACTGCACGCGCAATTCAAGTGGTGCAACCGTACGATTTAAACTTACGCGTTCTTCCGTTAATTGGTGGCAAGGATCCTGATGAGATCGCCAAAGATCATCCCAAAACGTGGCGAGAAATGACAAAGCAAACGATATCTGCATATCACTATCTGATTGATTGTGCGTTTGTAGATCACGATAACGCAACGGGTGAGGGAAAGCGCGCCATTACCAAGGCGCTTTTGCCAGTGTTGGCATCTATAGGAAACGCGGTTGAGCAGGCCTACTACATAGAATATGCGGCAAAAAAGTTGGAAATTAAAGTTGATGCACTAGAAATGGAGCTTAAAAAATACTTTCGCGCAGTGAAACTTGGAGGAGTTGGTGTAAAAAAGCAAGAACATACACACGCAGAAAAACAGCGTGCGCATGCAGAGCTTTTGGAGCGATATATCGTATCATTGCTTCTTCATGCTGATGATGCATTTATACGTTCAAAACTCGATGGACTTGAGTTGGGGGATGGAAAAGGAAAAGATCCACGTTTATCCAAGTTGGTTGATCTTTTACGCGCATATGCAAAACATCACACATTTGTGTTGCAGGAATTTTCACGCCAAGTGCCCGCAGAACTCCAGCAGGTATTGTCTGAGGTGTATATGGAAGAGGATTTTCTGCATGACACAGAATCTCCAGAGTATATTGTCAAAGAGTGGGAAAAAACATTACCCGTTTACCAGCAAGAGGTGCGTGCTGAACGCCTTCAGGAATTTTCTGAACGTTTAGCAGAACTTGATGAAAAAGATGCGCACGATGCGCTTACTCCAGAGGAAAAGAAAACACTTGAGAAGATTCAGGCAGAGGTGGTGAGGTTGAGTGCGTTGTATCGCGCAGTACTCGAGTAAAGTTGATATAAAATGGCCAAAACGTACTCAAAATACGGCAAAAATGCGTTTCACACTCTCCATTGCACAATCTGGCCACGTCTGGTAAACTGCGCACTATGCCGGCATCCAGCCCTTTGAAGAAGCAGATTGATGAGTTGGTTAAGCGGGCCAAAACTCAAGGGTATGTTACCCAAGAGGATATTTTGGCTGTTTTGCCGTCTCCCGAAGATCACCTTGAAGACCTCGACATGTTGTACGACAAGCTGTTCGCGGCTGGCGTTGACGTGTTTGAGAACGTTGCCGAAGAAGAAATGAAGCAGGACTCGGTCCTTGTTTCTGATCTTGAAAAAGAGCTCGAGTCCCTTACCTCCATTGAAGATCGTTCTGTTGCTGATCCTGTGCGCATGTACTTGCGCGAGATTGGTCGTATTCCACTGTTGAATCGTGAGCAAGAAATTGATTTGGCGCAGCGCAACGATCAAGGCGACATGGTTGCTAAAAAGCAGTTGATTAATGCCAATTTGCGCTTAGTTGTTTCGATTGCCAAAAAATACATTGGCCGCGGTATGACATTCTTGGACTTGATCCAAGAAGGAAACAAGGGGCTCATTCGTGCGGTGGAAAAGTACGACTGGACCAAAGGTTTTAAGTTCTCTACCTATGCAACATGGTGGATTCGCCAAGCGATTACCCGTGCTATTGCTGATCAAGCACGCACCATACGTATTCCGGTGCACATGGTGGAGACGATCAATAAGCTGATGCGCATTTCTCGCAAGTTGATGCAGGATTTGGGTCGCGAGCCAGAAGCACAAGAGATCGCCGATGAAATGGGCGGCATGGATGCTGATCGCGTGCGTGAGATCTTGAAGATCTCACAAAAGACCACCTCATTGGAAACGCCAATTGGCGATGATAACGATTCTTACCTTGGCGATTTTATTGCTGACGAAACGCAAACATCGCCATACGACGCCACAAGCAAGCGCTTACTCAAGGAAAACATTGAGGAAGTGTTGTCGAGTTTGTCCGATCGCGAGGCAAAAGTATTAAAAATGCGCTTTGGATTAAACGGCGCACGCCCCATGACTTTGGAAGAAGTTGGCAAAAAGTTTGGCGTGACGCGCGAGCGTATTCGCCAGATCGAGGCAAAAGCATTGCGCAAGTTGAAGCATCCCTCAAAGCGTAAAATGTTGCAGGATTATTTAGAGTAAGAGTTATGCCTGATGAGGCTTTGAAACAGAAATATTATTACTGGCTCAATTCCTGATAAAGAATAAGATGTTTTCGTTGAATTTCTGCAATCATTTTTATTAATATTTTAAGTATTTTCTTATCTTTTTTTCTGTGGTATGGCCTTAATGCTTGCGCTTCAGTGATATCGTTAATATCAAAATGGTGTGTGATTGCGTGTTCGAGATACCGAAGGGCGTGTTTTTTGTGAATTCTATAGACATAATGATCTATTGTTTCTGTTTGATAATAAGGGGGAATGGGATCGATAACATGTAATATGAAGTAGTTAAAATCTTTCCACAACAAATAAAGTCTTTCAAAGATCTTCATAAAAATTTTCATGTAAACCTATCTTACGTTAGTATTGGTGATTTATAAACTCTTCTCTTCTCTGGCGTGTTTAATGATGGGCTGATATAATTGCCTCTGTTCTTTACAAGTACATATCGATCCCCGATAGCTCAGCGGTAGAGCAGGAAGCTGTAGGCATTGTCATGAATATGTTCATGGCAGCATATGCAGCCCTTCTTAGTAATGAGGAGTGGAAACATAGGGTGAATTCAGGGAAGCCTTCTGGTAAAACCAATGGTAATCCTGAGCCAAACTTGGCAAATGAGGTAAAAGTAGCCAAGAAGGTGCAGAGACTAGGAGTGAGGACTCAACCAATACACTCCATAAGCGCCCTACTCCAAACTGAAACAGTTTGGATGAAGAGATAGTCCACACAGTATGGAAACATATTGATTATGTGTAACTTCAAGGTCCTAGGTTCGAATCCTAGTCGGGGAGCCAGATGGGACGCTTGATGCACAAAGTGTCCTTTTTTGTCGAATTGTCGGGCAATTCTTGATGTTCGAAAGTTTCTTTTTCAAAACCCTCCAAATTTTCCACTTTAGAACAATTGGTCGTATCGACTGCTTCGGATAGGATCCTGAATGCTTTGGAATATTCCCAAGAGAGCTTGCCTTCGTTAAGTGTTAGTTTGGCGAAGACCAGCCTGATTAAGGCTCGTTGTTCGTCTAACAAGTCCTTCTTTTTGGCGGTGAGGTAGATTTCTTTGGCTCTTTGCGAGAGTTCGTAAAGATTGATGCCAAGGTTTAAGTAGCCAGTGCTGGCAGTGGAGTGGCGTTTGATGGTTTCAGTCAGTTCGTCTTTTTCCTTTGAATACTGCTTGAACTTGCGGTTATAAAATTCCTGGGTGATTTTCTCGTCCAGCTTATCGTCATAGAGTTTGTCCATCCGCTTCACTACCGCTTCATAGCGGGTTTCCAGCTCGCCGACAGTGCTGTTATGGTAGGAAACTTCATCCTGATGGCTCTCTTTGAGGGCTTTCTTGAGCCACTCGGTAACTCGCTTGTTTTTAATGCGGAGGTTTTCAAAGCCAGCTATGAGTTGTTCTTCGGTTTCCGGTTCCTTGACCCACGTTTCCTGGGTGCAGTCGTGGTAGTGGTTGCAGTGGCCGTAGTGATGCCCTCGATGTAGTTCCCAAGTGATCAAGCCATTGCAGCCCGCACATCGCAGTAACCCTTTGAAAAGGTAGTCATGCTTCATATATTTGGGTGTGGTTTTACTGATCAGCATATTTTGGACCTTATCAAATAATTCTTTGCTGATTAATGGTTGGTGTTTACCATCATGAATTTCATCGTTCCATCTCATTTTACCCATGTAGAAAGGATCGCGCAGCAGGGAGTGGGTTCTACTAATTGCCAACCTGTTGCCCATTGGGGATCGCATGCCTTCGTCATACATCGTGTTGGCTAGTTTCTTTATAGAGTAATCACCAGAGGCATAGAGCTCAAACATTTTGATTACCAGTTTGGAAGCACTCTCATCAACCACATGGATTTTGTGGCCAGTTTCGCCTACGGTCTTGTACCCGAGTGGTGGCTTAGTGGGAATCCAACCCTGGGCTAGCTTTTCTTTTTGGCCCTTCTTTACGTTTTCGGAGAGTAGTCTGACGTAATACTCGGCGGTGGCCACTTTGACCCGCCACATAAACCATTCGTGTGAACGCGAAGAGTTATGCAGGACGCAGGCTTCTTTGGCTAGGTGGATTTGATGTTCCTCGCTCTCGGTAATCCATAAGTCGATAGTTGGCACATCGGAGAAGTTGCGGGTTAAGCGATCTGTGGTTTCTACAATGATGGCACAAATATTTTTCTTGCGGACATAGCCCAGCATTTCTAGGAAGACTTTACGCTGGGTTTTACCTGCTGCCGACTCGGAGATAGCAAAGACTTTGGTTACATCCAAGCCTTGTTTTTCGCCATATTCTCGCAGGAACTTCTCTTGCGCCGGTAATGAGTAGCCGGTTTCTTCTTGTTCTTTTGAGCTGACTCGGCAGAATATAACGCTTTTCATAATGGCAGCCTTTGCAACACAACAACATATAGGTAACTCGAGGGAATATCAAATTGAATAGGACTTTTCCGCATATACTCGGCTATACGTGGAAAGAGGGTAAAAACCGCCGACATTTTACCGTCACCTTGCCGACATTTTTCTTGGCTAGAACCTGCAAAATCCGGTGAAGTTTTAGTGAAGTGTCGGTGAACCCTTCCCGTCCTATTTTTGTCTACCTTTTGTACACCTTGTTTAGCCTGAAAAGCCTCTAAATCCGCCCCATTACTGCTCACCTTTTGCCCACCCTGATTTTCAACACTTCTTGCCTGGGAGAGTCCTAAAACCACCGAAACCTTACCGCAACGTTGCCGAAGGATTTCTACCCGCAATCCGCCCGAAGACTGCCCGTATGCATTCGAAAAAGCTGACCAAGTTTTGACCAGGAATTGACCAAGTCCTCTTATCTGATTTTCTGTCCAGTTTCTGTACAGCTTTTGTGCTGATTTTTGGCTTGTGTTTTTCGTCATAGTCTCGCAGTTGTTGTTAAATTTTTTCGTTAAAAACTCCTTCTAGTTAGTTCGTCACCGCTTCGTTGCTCACCGGTGTTTAATGGACCAAATAATTTAGCCTTACGTTTCTCAAATTCTTCCATTTGTCGTTGACGATCAATGGAAAGTGAGGGGTGTGGAGCAAAGATGGTGATGATTTGCTGGTTAATGCGGTAGGTGTTATTGGAGTAAACCTGCTTGCCCCTCTTTGCCTTCTTGTTTTTACGGGACACGATAATTAGTGGTTCCCCTTTAAAACGAATCTTCTCCAACGACAAGATTCGACGGCTGACGGTGGCTACACTGTTTAGTCCCAAGATTTGTTTCAGCTTGTTTAAAGAGGGATAACACTCGCCTTTATTGTTGATGAAGACTGCTAGAGCCGTGAGAGTTTGCCATTGCTGGGCGTTAACGTGGGTAAATAAGAGATCGTCATAAATAGGATCTCTCCAGATTTGAAGGTATAAATTGCCGGTTGGTGGTTTTGTTGTTGGCGACATATATTGGCTATTTGTTATCAATGGGTTTTAAGGACTACTACGTTTGGCTTCAATCTTCATAGCCGTTTCTGCAAATTGGACCAAGGTTGTGGCCACTTCCATTACCTCGGCCATAGTTAACTTAATGCCGTAGTCCTGTTCTATGATTTCTTTTAGCTCGAGCAATAATTTTTGACTTACCATGGTTGTTTTTCCGCGTACAAACGATTCTTAACGTCGCGCAACTGGTTAAAGAAAACCTGGGGAGATATTTGAATTTGGTTGGAGAAAAACTGGTTAACCAACGCTTCCAGTTCAGGGCATCTGCGAAACACGAAAGTCGCTTTTCTGGGATTGGATCGGTCAATTTCTTCAATGGGAAATTTGAGGGAGAGTGTGGTGACCAAGGCGAGGTCGCTGGTCAAATAATGGGATGAGTTATATGGTGACTGTGACATAGGTAATCTGAAATTTGATTAACTACATCCAGCCTAGCTGGGATCCTACGTTTATCTCAATAAACTTTGTGGTTATTTGTGTTTACTTTTGGAAACAACTAGCCGTGTTTGTCTGGTAAAAAGAGGCTGTTTTTGTTAAACTACAGGTAGGAAATGAACTATGAAATTAGGTACATATAGACACTATAAGGGCAAATATTACGAAGTGATTGGTGTTGCTAAACACAGTGAAACTTTGGAAGATTTGGTGGTCTATTACTGCTTATATCCAAATAAGACAAGTCAGCTTTGGGTGAGACCAGCGAAAATGTTCAGTGAGACCATATTAGTTGATGGTGAAAAAATGCCACGATTTGTTTTCATTAAAGATAGAAAGGAGCTCCCATGAAGATTTTATTGCTTGGAGCAAATGGATATCTTGGCGCACGTTTGTTTTTTGACCTAAAAAAAAGGTTTGATGTTATTGGTACCTATAACAAAAATCAATTTTTTAGAGACTTCATACAACTCGATATCACTGACAAAGAGCAGGTAGAGCGAATATTTAAGCAATACTCACCAGACATCATCATCCATCCCGCTAATCACGCTAGTCCACGACCAGCTGCTGAAGACCCTCAGGGTTACGAAAGGCTAAATTTGCTTTCTACTAGTTACGTTCGTGAAGCCGCTGACACTATTGGTGCTAAGGTTATTTTCATTTCTTCTTTCGCTGCGCTTAATCCAGACAATATTTACGGAGAGTTAAAAGCCAAATCGGAAGAGGACATTAAACAAACGAAAGCCGGCTACCTGATACTTCGTCCATCTTTAATTCTTGGTTACAGTCCCAATGTACAAAACGATAAGCCATTTAATAGAATTCTGAGATGTTTGGATAATAAAACTGTTGGTGAGTTTGACACTTCATGGCAGTTCCAACCAACCTATATTGGCCACATTTCAGAAGTAATCGGAACAATAATCGATAAGAACGTGTTCAATAAAGTGGTTCATGTATTTTGCCCGTCAATTCAAACCCAGTATTCAACGGCGAAAGATATCTTGGAGCCATTTAAGGTTGATGTTAAACCAGTTGATAAAAAGATGGCCATGCCGATTCAAGAGAGAAACGAAAGCGAGTTAGTTGATTTAGGATTATCAACGTGTAGTTACGAAGAAATGGTTAGTAAAATTCATGAGGAAATTAAAAACAGAGAAAAATTCCAATTATGAAAGTCGCATTACTTTTACCAGGCTACCTTGATTCGCCGGATTATTTGCATCTGAAAATATTTGAAAAAAGGTTGAACGAGCTTGGCTACACCGTTGAGCGTTTGGATCCATGTCATCTCTGGGAAACAGGAGATGTGAACAACTATTCCATAACTAACTACATCCAACAAATTAGGGAAAAAGTTGAGTCTTATAAAGAACAAAATCCTGAGGAAGTGGTGTTAATTGGTCACAGTCTGGGTGGATTTACTTCAATAATTGCTGGTAGCAGGATTCCAGAAGTAACCAAGATTATTTCCCTATGCCCACCACCTGACCGAATTGGCCCATCATTGCGTTGGGAAGAAAATAAGCCAAGGCACTCGGAAAGAGAACTACCCGATGATCCAAAGCAGTTCAGAACTTTTGACGTTCCTTACACATTTGTTATTGATGGCTTACAGTACTCCGCTGCTGAAGAAGTTAAAAATATTCACAAGCCCATCATGATATTCATTGCTTTGGAAGATAAGAGCATTCCTCCAGCTGATACTGAGCAAATTGTTGCCAACGCCAACAATCCTTATGTAGTCAGACAACCCAACATGGGTCATGACTTTAGGAACTCACAGGAAGAGTGCAATATCGTTATGGCAGAAATTGAGAAATTCTTATGAACATAACTGAATTAGAAAACAGAATTAAACTAGTTGAACAACGAAATAATCGTGTGGAGCTGGATAAAGCCTGGGAAGGGAGTCTGGCAAGAAGAGGACTAATAGTTGCTTTCACTTATATTTCGATTGGTCTCTATATGTGGGCGATTGGAGTAAATGACCCTTGGCTAAACGCAGTGATTCCTTCGTTAGGTTTTACCCTGTCGACATTAACGTTGCCCTATTTTAAGCAGATGTGGATAAGAAAGTATGAAAAAAATACTTCAAAGTAATCCACTGTTTTTAGTGTTTGTTTTTCCTATCATTGTTGATGTAGTTGGGACTGTCTTGGGACAGCCAAGTGAATACTGGTCTAGTGGTGGCAAAGTATTTAACGAGGCAGTTCCTTTTATTTACGTTCTACTGCAAATTCATCCCCTCCTTTTCATTACCATTTGTTTGGCAATTTGGTTACCGTTTACCTATTGGTTGACGAAGAAATTGAAAGAACCACTTAATCTGTGGGCGACAATGTCTCTTTTGATTGGGCATGGGTATAACAGTGTGACTTGGCTAAGGAAAGATCTTTATCAGGCTGGTTTGTTTACTGGTCAAGATCAGTTTTCAAAAGCTATGTCTTTGATCCCCATGACTGTGTACATTTTGTTCGCAGGGTGGCTGGCCATGAAAGGATTCATGCTTTACATGGAGAAAAATCGACATGTCAAAAGAACATAAAGTTATAGTCATTCCTGGATTAGGTGACAGGCGAACGAAACCACTTGAATTACTGACCAATCATTGGAAAAGGGAAGGTTTGGAGCCCATCGTTCACGCTGTTGGATGGAATGATGGCGAAGATTCATTTGAGCCAAAGCTTCATAGATTAGTTGAAATGATTGATGGTTTTGTAGATCAAGGCGATGCTGTATCTTTAGTTGGAACGAGTGCAGGAGGGAGTGCAGCTTTGAATGCCTTCATTGAACGAAAAAATGTCGTTCACCGTGTCATTAACGTATGTGGAAGGTTAAGAGTTGGACCGACAGATGGCTTTCGGTCTTTCGAATCAAAAAGTAAATCGAGCCCTGCGTTTGCAGAATCAGTGAAGCTTTGCGAAACCAGAGAGGGGTTGCTATTACCTGCTGATAGGCGAAAGATAATGACAGTCAGAGCAATGTTTGGTGATGAGCTTGTTCCTTCAGAAACGACAGTTTTACAAGGTGCGTACAATACGACAATTCCTACACCCGAACATGTTTTCAGCATAGCCTCAGCTTTGACTGTCTTTTCAAAACCTCTGATTGTTTTTCTAAAGCAAGATCTTCGGTAGTGATATAGCTTTTCATCCCATTTATCTCAGCCAACTGTTTGTGATTTGACAACTGCTTCCCAACGAAGTTGAATACCACCGCAACAATGCTTTTTATAGCCTGGAAGAAGACAAGGTTATCCCCGCTAAAGGTGAAACTTATACCGTTGGTTTAACCTACTTCATTGTGGATCCTGCCACCAACTATGTTTTGCAGGTGGAAGAGACCCCTGGGACCTGGGGATATAAAACTGATGGCAGTCGATGGTTTAGCGAGCAGAAGGACTACGACTATTCTGCCAATTATTCCCAGGAAGAAGTCGAACAAATTGCTAGAGGCTTTATCGTCAAACATACTTATGCTCTTGGTAATATCGATCTCAGTAAATTGACGCTAGAAACTGGCAAGAAAGATGGCGGCAACGGCAGGGTAAGTTATTTCTTCATTTGGAGAGGCGAAGCCCGAGCTGTCCAACATAATCCACCACTTGAAACGTGCAGTGAGGACTTGAGTAAAGACGCTGAAGGTTTGTATTACAACGGCAATGGTGTTCCTTGTATTAAGGTGTATGAGTCCACAGAAACGCCAAGCATCGGCATTGCCTTTACCAGTGGTGGACAGTTGATTAACTTTTCCAACGAACTCAATGGACCAGTGAGTAGGGCAACTGTTCAATAATCGCTTTCAAATTCTCCAGATTTTGTTTCCAGGGTATAACTAGCCCAACCAGGCAGCAAACGCCTCGTAAACTTGGCCACGCGGGGTCAGGGCTCGTGTTTACTATTCAGTTAGTTCCAAAATGGAACAAGCTTGTGCAAATTTTGCACATACTTGCTTAGCATTAGCTCTATTACAAGTTTTACTCAGGCGCAGTTGTCAAGGAATCCTTAACAACTCAAAAAGAAGTGAGTTGTTCGGGATTTCCGAACAACTGAAAAATCAAAATAGAAAATCACTCGCTTTTAGCCTGGAAAATACTCTGTCAAACCTCTCTATTACAGTTAACTATCATAGAAATTTTCCTCATAAAGCGATTGAAAAATTGGCAATTATTTTGTATGCTAGTGTCATCACTTGGTAAGTAATGTACATCCACCAAAGGCGGACAGGTATGGAAAAACTCTTAAAACTCAAAGAAGCAGCAGAGATATTGAGTGTCCACCCAAACACCCTTAGGCTTTGGGACCGTAAGGGCATTTTGGTAGCTGTACGTATTGGTGAACGGAAAATTAGACGCTATCGACTTGAGGATATTAAGAGATTTATAAAGAAAAAGTAATATGAAAACCAAAATCAAGAAAATCACAGTTCAAGGTCGTCAGGTAAGCATCATGCTTCATTCGGAGAATGAGGACTTTATTTCTCTAACAGATATGCTTAAAGCCAAGGATGGTGATTTTTTCATTTCTGACTGGCTTCGTAATAGGAATACTGTT